>Ga0134099_1000256_pt1 | contig 68421 bp, 59 predicted proteins | sample 10_taG_2_FD_105482 | JGI IMG/M metagenome (GOLD analysis project Ga0134099, IMG submission 105482) | Switchgrass degrading microbial communities from high solid loading bioreactors in New Hampshire, USA - 10_41_5_180_A2 metaG | ecosystem: Engineered > Bioreactor > Semi-continuous > Anaerobic >...
CATCTTAATCATATCCTTTCCTCCTGTACGATGATGCTGTCAACATAATCATACAGGAAATTTGATTAAGGTGGCCTAATTTTTTGCCGGTATATGGTACAATTTTAGAGTAGCACTAACATGATTTAAAGATCGTTTTCTATGACAACGGATATTCGAGAATAAAGGCAGGACTGGAAGCAATGAAGAAGACGGCGGTCATACTGTTTGCTGTGGGATTGGCTGCAACGTTCCTTGTTATCGTACTTTTCTGCCATCTTTTCATCAGCAAGCAAAGAAAACGGACCGCAATTGAAAGATCACTGGGCATGGATAAAAGACTCTGCGCAGTATCGCTGCTGGCAGGCCTCATGCTTGTGGTCATCGCTGCCTATGCCATCGGCAGCCTGGCAGGATATGAACTGACCGGTTACATGGTCAGCCAAAGAACTCTGGGCAATGACGAAACCTATGATTTGTCCTTCAGCAACTGGAAAGCCACGGCTGACAAAAATGTGAATATGTCTGTCTCGATGGAAGGTATCTGGCGGGGCGCTGTAGTTTCGGCCTCGGTCATTCCTGTAACCATACTTTATGCCCTGATCAGTATAGCCTTAAATCTCAGGTATGAACCCCTGCAGCTGCTGGGTGAAAAAAACGGGTAGGGTTGTTCGTGAGTAAAGGGGACGAAAATATTTGAATAATGTAAGTAAAAAACCCTGAAATCCTCAGGGTTTTTTATTGTCATTATCGATATGACCGCTGCTTACCGTTGATTTATTTTTTCCTGTCAATAATATTATTGCTGACAAAATACATATGCCGCCGGCTATATAGAAAGTTTCGGCCGGGATGCCGCCGGTCTGGGGTAATTTATCGGAAAATTCATCCCCATCAGGAGGCGATTGCGGTATTTCTGGCTCGTCAAATTCTTTATACTGATCATTGGTAACAATATCAGGACTTAAAGGCGCTAATGGATCTTCTATATCATCAGTGGCTGCGAAAACCATTGCTGTAACCAGGAATAAAAACAACAGGGACAAGGACAGGAATAATACTCTTTTCATTTTTCTCCCACCTTTATAGACTTATATAGCCTTTATACCCTAATTATATATAGTTTAACATTTATTTGCAACGAAGGAATTTACAAAAAGATCTAACTTTTGCTCTAAAGATTAGTGGACAATAACTCGGATGCTTCCTCTTTATATTCCTTCAATTTCGCTTTGACAGGCGGATCTAAATCAATACATTTTTTCAATAGTTCATTGGCTGTCTCATAGTCATTATTTTCCCTGTAATACTTTGCTGCTTTTACGTAAGTTTCGGCCAGGATCCTGTAATTCAGATCGTAATAAGGCTGATATGATACCACCTTCTCGGCATATTCCAGCGCCTTAAGAGGTATATCAAGGTTATTGTACAAATCTATAAGCAATCTGTTGGTTTCAGGGAAATACGGGTTCTGGGAAATACTTCTTATTGCCATACTTAAGGCAGCTTCATACCAGGCCTTTTTATTTTCCTCTATATTACTTCCGTCTCCAAGATTACGGTATAGTTTACTAAGCTCAAAAGAATGCCTGTAGTTATATGGATCCAGGCGAATAGCCTCTACATAATAAGGTAAGGCTTTGGTGTACTCATTCTTTACTTTAAGGTCAAGTCCCTTTTTTGCATTAAAGGCTGCCATGGCAATAATGGTGTTGACCACTATAAGGATGGCGGCAGTTACCGAGAAAAGAGGAGCCATCCGGCTGCTCTTTAGCTTTATCCTGTGTTTTGTGTCGGGGGTTGATATTACCATTATGGCCCAAAGTAAAAGAGCTATTGATACGAAGGATAAGTCAAAATCAAAGGTTGCGTGGACAGCAAGGGCAAGAAATCCCGAAAAAAGACCGGCCAGGATGATCCTTTTCTGTAAGTTTTCTGCTTTAAGAATACCCCGGATGAAATAGAAAAATGTTATTATGATTGCGGATGTAAAGGCCAGGAATGCCAAAATGCCTGCGTCAACAAACACTTCCAAATAGTGATTATGTACTGCCCTGCTGACATAATAGGTTTCCTGGACCCCATAATTTAAAACTTCCCAGCCGCCTCCTCCAACGCCGAAAAGCCAATTATTTGAAATCAGTTTAAGCGCGTCTTTAAAAAATTCTACACGTATATATACACTTCTTGATGACATGTTGAGGTTTTCGAACCGATCTATGATATTGTCCGGCATCAAAGCGATTATTTTATTCCAATAAAGAAATACGGAAGCGATTACAACACAAATGGCCGTGAATTGAATGATCCTGCTTAATGCTTTAGGAAGAAGCTGCTTTTTCTTTAATTTGGATGCTAAAATAATCACGCCCTCAAATATGATGGCTAAAAAAACGCTGGCCATGAAAGATATTATTAAAAGCCTGGTCAATGCTCTCGCATCCTGGGATGCTGTCTGGTTTGAGACTTTCATCATAAGCAGGAATGCCGGAAGAGCGGAACAGAGGAATGAACCGCAGGTCTTTATCCGATACCCTTTGGCCTGGATCATGAAAAGCAGTAAAACCGCTGAAAAACCTACTATATAGCCGCCCCGGGACCTGGTAAGTAGCATGGCAAGAAGCATGATGGTATTGATGCCTGATAAAAGCACTCTGTAAATAGGTTTGTCGGCAAGATACATCAGTGTGAGGGAGAAAATAACAGCTATTATATAGTAAACAGCAGCGGTGTTTGCGTACTGGAATGTTCCCCCGATTCGCCTGTCATTTAAAGTATCGTTCAAAACCCTGAAAGCTCCGGTAATAGCCATAAGACCAATCAAAGCGTTGACAAAAGCGCTTATGACCATAGGAACCATCAAAGCGATACTTAATTCTCTTTTTCTGTCCTGGTAATGATCATACAATACGATAGCAAAAAGGAGATATCCGGTGACCTGAACTAAAACTTCAAGATTATCCCGCGGATTCACCGAATCAATAAATGCCAGCCCATAAGCTAAAACCAGTAAAACGCCGAAAATCAGGAGCCATTTGTTGTAGAATATATCCTCTTTACTTGTAAGTTTGGTTAGAAAATAGATAAATGACAACAGAGCTAAAACTGCTAAACATACTGAGGCTTCCAGGCTAAAAAAAAGTCCCCTGAATAGCGGAGAAACAGCTGTAATAAGCATCATAAGAATGACGATAGCTTTTTTCATATCCCACCTGATATCGGGAGAAAAATCCCTTAAATTATAGGTATTTTTTGTTAACAGAATAGTATCATATTATGTGCAAACATGTCAAATAGTGGGATTTATGTCTTTTTTAATGAAATGGTCGGCAAAAGCCGCTTTAACTCATGGATGCTTTAAAAATTATGTGGTATAATTATAGCCTTAAATATCGTAAAAAGATTTCGGGCTTACGGCCGGATGGAAAATTGCAACACAAAAAAGCCCGGTTTGTATTTAGGGCTTTTGTGAAAGACAGAATATATGGGAAAATGGCATGGAAAAATCAGTCAACGATAATACTTTTTATCTCATTGATGAAATTATCGGCATTATCGCTGTGGACCTCCACCTTGATGGGCTTTGAAAGATCAAGACTGAAAATACCCATAATGGATTTTGCGTCAACGATATACCGTCCGGATGAAAGATCTACGTCGAAATCATATTTATTGACGATGTTAACGAAATCTTTTACATCGTTTATGGATTTTAGCAGGATATTGAATGTTTTCATATGTTTATCGCACCGTCCTTAAATGAAATTTAATATATAATATTGTGTAATAAATTATACCATAAATCAGTGAAACAATAACAAATGCAGTATTGATATAAATAATATAACAGACTTTGGAAAGGGTTACAAATGGAACAAAGAAAAAAAGCCGCATTTATTACATTAGGATGCAAGGTGAATATCGCCGAGACAGAAGGAATGAAACTTCTTTTCCAGAAAGCAGGCTATGATATAGTTGAAGCAAATGAGCATGCAGATGTTTATGTTATAAACACATGTACCGTAACGGGTATGGGAGACAAAAAATCCAGGCAGATGATAAGAAGGGTCCATTCTTTGAACCCGGACGCCATTATAGCGGTGGTTGGGTGTTTTGCGCAGGTAGCTCCCGAAGAAATATCAAAAATCGAGGGAGTTAACCTGGTTTTGGGGAATAATATGAAACATCGGATAGTAGAGTTGGTGGAAAATACGCAGAAAAATGATATAAAGCAGTATGTGAATGAAAGAAAAAACCTTCTGGAATATGAGGAACTGCCTGTTGAGACCTATGTCGGGCATACCAGGGCCTTCCTAAAGGTGCAGGATGGCTGTGACCAATTCTGCTCTTATTGCATAATACCCTATGCCAGAGGTCCTGTACGAAGCAGGGACATAAACGATGTGGTCAAAGAGGCAAAAAGTTTTGCATCCAACGGTTTTAAGGAGATAGTGCTGACGGGGATCCACCTTACTTCTTATCACGACGCAAAGAATAATGTGAGATTGTCGGGACTTATCAAAGCGGTACACGATATTGAGGGAATCGAAAGGATACGTTTGGGCTCATTGGAACCCATGCATCTTACCCATGAATTTATTGAAGAAATCAAGGATCTGCCCAAGCTTTGCCCGCATTTTCATATTTCATTGCAAAGCGGCTGCAGCGAAACGCTTAAGAGAATGAACCGGAAATATACACCGGAAGATTACCGGGAAATAGTTAAATCGCTAAGGGAAAAAATACCCGATGTAACCTTTACAACTGATGTGATGACGGGATTTCCCGGAGAAACCGATGAGGAATTCGCCCAATCCTATGAATTCTGCAAGGAAATAGGCTTTTTATGGATACATGTGTTCAAGTATTCGCCCCGAAAAGGCACTGCAGCAGCAAAGTTTCCTGACCAGGTGCCTTCTGATATAAAGGAAAAGCGAAGCAAACAGCTTATCGAATTGGCTCATAAAATGAGGAATAATGTGTTTGAGCAGTTTATAGGAAGGGAAATAGATATTATCTTGGAGCAGGAAATCGAAGGAAGCCCTGGCGATATGGAAGGTTTGACAGCAAATTATATTCCCGTTGCCGTAAAGGTGGAAAATATCGAACCCGGGGAAATAATCCGTGTACATCTTGACTCAATTGAGGGAGAGCGCATGAGAGGGACTATTTCAAATGTTACGGTTTGATGATATGGGTTGATTTAGAGGTTTTTCTGTATTAATATTAGAATATACCTAAAATTCGAATGATATTCGAATAGGAAGCGGGTGCATTATGAATTCAGGTACGATGAAATTTGATTTTAATAAGAATAAATCAGATCAGGCCCGTGAGATCATGCTTACTGTTTACGAGGCTCTGCAGGAGAAGGGATATAACCCTATTAGCCAAATCGTGGGTTATATTTTGTCGGGCGATCCTACATATATAACCAGCCATAAGAATGCCAGGATCCTGATCAGGAAAATTGAGAGGGATGAGTTGCTGGAAGAGATCGTACGGTACTATCTCAAAACTGAATAGACCATATACATAGCGCCCTGAGGGCGCTTTTTTAGTAATAAGATCCTTAGCTGGTACTCAGGAAGACAGAGGTCCGGCCATTCACATGATCATTCAGAATGAAGCGGGGAAAAGAATCTTTATACAAAATGTAAGATCCTTCGCTTTCGCTCAGGATGACATCGTTGTGCATTATGAGCGCAACATAGTGGAGTTAAAAATCTTTAGGGCTGGCCTGAAGGGTCATTATTTATGTTGATATTGATTAAAACCCCCTCAGGTTGATATACTTCTAATAAAATTTAAGTAACTTAAGACATCAGGAGATGAACTATGGAATACAGAGAACTAGGGCATACCGGTCTTATTGTCTCAAGACTTTGCTTCGGAGGACTGGTAATTGGCCCTTTACAAAAGAACATGAGCGCTGAGGAAGGCGGAGAAGTAGTAGCAGAAGCCTTACGGCTTGGCGTTAACTTTATCGATACCGCTGACCTTTACGATACATATCGGCATATTAAAAGGGCTATGGATATAACCGGCATCAAGCCGGTCATTGCATCCAAATCATACGCCTATGACAGAGAGGGAGCAAAAAGAACAGTTGACAGGGCATTGACGGAACTGGGGATTGACAGTATAGACTGCTTTCTTATGCATGAGCAGGAAAGCGAACATACTATAAGAGGCCACCGTGAGGCCCTGGAATACTATCTTGAGCTTAAAAGCCTGGGTGTGATAAAAGCCGTGGGTATTTCCACCCATCATATCGCCGCTGTCAGGGCAGCAGCGAAAACTCCTGAAATCGATATTATCCACCCTATTACAAATATCAACGGGCTTGGGATTTGCGACGGGACGATGGAAGAAATGCTGTCGGCTATTAAAGAAGCCTATCAAAACGGAAAAGCCATTTACGGGATGAAGCCCTTTGGTGGGGGAAATCTTTTGCATTCCTTTAAGGAATGTATAGAGTTTGTCGCGTCGATACCGTATCTGCATTCAATTGCCGTCGGGATGCAAAGCATCGAAGAAGTCCGCATGAACGTGGAGCTCTTTAACGATCTGGAACATGCCAATGAAAAGATCCGGGATTATCAGCCCGCGAATCAGAAAAAGCTCCATGTGGATTTCTGGTGTGAGAAATGCGGGAATTGTGTCCGGCGCTGTAAGCAGAATGCCCTTAAGTTAAAGGATCAAAAGATTGTTGTAGATTACGATAAATGCGTATTGTGCGGGTATTGTTCATCCAGCTGCCCTGTTTTTGCCTTGAAAGTGTATTAGATCAATGTATGCTATAACTAAATCACACTCTGGAAAGTTGCCTTCAGGGTGGATCACTGATAACCTAATCAGCGGAGCCGTATCTTGCGGCTCCGACTGCTTTCTTAAAATCCGTATTGCAAACTTTTCTTTAAAATACCCTTTGTTTTTTTACTCTTTTTTCCCATTAAAAAACGAATACAAAAGAAAAGTATGCTCTTTGATTTTTCTTCCCCATTACTATTGACCCAAATCAGTATTGATAATTATGAGACGAATTACACCAAATTTCGTCATAGAGTCCCAAAAATTTTTGCAAAATTACTATAAAACTGTTGACATTTCATATGGGCGATTATATAATGTGTATAAAAATATATCACTGATATATCAGATGAATATTATGCGGAGTACCCAATGGCAATTCATTAAAGATACCTGTTAAGTAAGCGTAAGGTTGGGCTTGCAGAGAGTGAGGAACCAATGGGATCAAAGTATAAATTAGAATTTATTAATATCACCAAGGCCTTTCCCGGTGTTTTAGCATTGAATAATGTAAGTTTCGGCATCAAAGAAGGAACTATTCATGTAATTATGGGTGAAAACGGTGCCGGAAAATCTACATTAATGAAAATCATCAGCGGTGTATACGGCCAGACAAGCGGAAAGATGCTGTTAGATGGGAAAGAAGTAAAATTCTCAAGCCCCCGTGATGCCGAAAAACACGGTATCGGAATGATATATCAGGAGCTTCAGTATTTTCCGGATTTTACGATCGAACGTTATCTGATGTTGGGAAAAGAACCGGGACGTTTTGGCTTCATTAACTGGAGAGAGGTAAGCGACAGAGCCCGGAAGATGCTCCAGGAAGCCAATATGAATTATGATCCTAAAACGATAATGCGCCGGCTTTCTGTTTCGGATATCCAGTTGTTGGAGATCACAAAAGTACTCAAAACTTCCGGCTGCAACATCATCATCATGGATGAACCCACATCAGCGCTTTCAAATGCAGAAGTAGACCGTCTGTTCAAAAATATCAGCATGCTCAAAGAGCAAGGAATCACAATTCTTTACATTTCACACAAAATGGATGAAATCTTCAAAATTGCTGACTATATTACTGTCATGCGGGACGGTATGCACATCAATACCGCACCGGCCAGTGAATATACCCAGGAATCACTTATAAATATGATGGTGGGCCGTAAAATCAGCAATGTCTATCCTAAAGAAGAAGTTGAAATTGGAGATACAGTGCTGGAGGTCAAAAGTCTTACGTCTTATGCTTCCAGATTATATGATATCAGTTTTCACGTAAGAAAAAGCGAAATACTTGGGATCGCCGGCTTGATGGGCTCAGGCCGCACCGAACTGGTCAGGGCATTGTATGGTCTTGACTCTTTCGACAAGGGTGAAATTTATATCGATGGTAAAGAGGTCAAGATTAGAGGGGTATCTGATGCGGTCAAAGCCGGTATTGCCATGGCCACTGAGGACAGAAGGCGTTATGGATTGATACTGTGCAGGAACATCAGGGAAAACATAGTCCTCAGCAACCTGAAGAAATTTTCTAGACATGGGTTCATGAAACTGGCAAAGGAAAAAGAAGAGACAGAAATTATATCAAAGAGGCTGAAAGTAAAAGCGCCCAACCTGCTTGTGAAAGCAAGCACTTTAAGCGGCGGAAATCAACAAAAGGTAGTGCTTTGCAAATGTCTTCTCGCAAAACCCAAAGTACTTATATTGGATGAACCCACACGAGGGATAGATGTGGGAGCCAAGTATGAGATTTATAAACTGATGGTGGAAATGGCGCGTTCGGGTATCAGCATAATCATGATTTCTTCAGAGCTGCCTGAGCTTATTGGTATGTGTGACAGGGCTTACACGATGTATAACGGCAGGATCACCGGTGAGCTTTCCAGGGAAGAACTCACCCAGTCCAGAATAATGCAGCTTGCAACATCGGCACAACAAAAATAAGAATGAGTGGGGAACAATATGAATCCGAAATTTAAAAAAGCGGTCCAATCTGCACTGAACCATTATGGGATCTACATTATCTTTGTATTGTTGGTAGTAGTGTCCAGCATTATCAGTCCAAAGTTTCTGACATCGAAAAATATAATCAGTGTGTCTAAACAGATTAGTGTGACAGCAGTATTGTCATTTGGTATGACATTGCTTATCATCTCAGGCATGATCGATCTGTCAATGGGTTCGGTCGTGGCTCTCTCCGGTATGGTAGGCATAAATGCATACCTATCCTCAGGCTCGTATATACTGGCCTTTGTGGTATCCTGCACGGTTTCTGTTATATGCGCATATTTAAATGGCTTGATGATCACAAAACTACGTTTGCCGGCGTTTATAGCAACGATGGCCATGGACACCATCGCACGTGGAAGCGTTTATCTATATACCGGCGGCAGTCCTATTTACCAAATCGGAAATCTTGGAGTGGTTTCAACTACATACGTTGGTGGAGTCCTTCCGTTACCTGTGGTCATAATGCTATGTGTCGGAGTTATCACATTTGTGATACTCCGATACAGCAGATTCGGCCGAAGCCTGTATGCCAGCGGCGGTAACGCGGAGGCGGCTGAAGCTTCAGGTATAAATGTGGGACGAACCAGGAGACTGGCATTCATAGTTTCAGGTATTTTTGTTGGTATTGCAGGTATATTGCAGATGGCTCGTTTGAACTCAGGTCTGCCTGATACTGCGGAAGGATACCATGCTGATGCCATCGCTTCGGCAGTTATCGGCGGAACCAGTTTCACCGGAGGTATAGGCACAGCCACCGGTACCATAGTAGGTGCGTTCATAATTGGTATAATCAGCAATATATTGAATCTGACTGGCGTTCAGTCATATGTACAACAGATCGTAAAGGGCTGTATCATTATTGCGGCTGTGAGCTTCGACCTCTTAGGAAAAGCCCGTAAAGTTAAGAAGGTGAATGTTCAGGAACTGGCTCAGGCAGAGAAAAAGTCGGACAATTCGTAAGGTAGTGCGTAAGTGAATAAAATCCATGACCCCATTAATTATCGTGAATATAATTAATGCTCTGTAACTCTGTGTCTTTTTTGACATACAAAATTTAATAATATTAACATTTATTTCAAAAAGGAAGGGGAAAGAAATGAAAAGAAAAGCCAGTATCGTTATTGCATTGCTATTAGTTCTGTGCATGCTAGTGGGATGCGGAGGAAATTTGGGACAAACAGGAGGAACAACTACACCAGGCAGTCAGGCACCTGCCAATGAAAGCAAGGCTCCAAGCGGCGGTGGGGCTGACAGCGGACCAGTGAAAGTTCTGGTTATCGCGAAGAAACTAGCCGACCCATACAGCACATGGCTTATGGGAATGTGTGAAAAGTATTTGAAGGAAGACTATCCGGATGTAGAGTTTACCGTTCTTGATCAGCAGGGGGATCCGGCCAATACCGAAAGCTTCTTTGACCAGGGTCTGCTAGGCAACTATGACGTAGTTATTCTGCAAAAAGTAAGCGGCAGCCAGGATACCGATTCTTTGTTGCAGTCATATGCTGAGAAGGGCTTAAGGGCAGTTGTTATAAACAATGAAGTTAATGATGGTGTTTCCTGCAATGTATTCTATCCCGAATATGAGATGGGTCTGATGGTAGGTAAATATGCAGCCGAAATCTTACCCGAAAATGCTAAAGTTTGCATGATCAAATCCACACCGTCCCTCTTCTCCAGCGAAGAGCGGGCAAAGGGATACCTTGAAGCGTTAAAATCCCGCCCTGATGTAACAATACTTGACACCCAGAATGTTGAAGGCTGGAACAAGGATATAGCTATTAACGTAATGTCTGACTGGTGTCAGCGTTTCGACCAGATTGACGGTATCCTGTCTATGAACGACGGTATGTGCCTGGGTGCTATCGAAGCAGCGAAAGCAGACAACCGTAATGTAAAAGATATGAAGTTCTTTGGTATAGACGGTCTTGCTGACGGTTGCCTCTCAATAAAAGCCGGCGAACTTAACGCTACGGTCCTGCAGGATGCGGCCGCTATGGCCAAATCGGCTGTTGAACTGGCTATGAAATTGGCAAAGGATCCTGATATGCAACCTGAAAAAATACAGCTTGTTCCCGTACTTATCACAGAAGAGAATATCGATCAGTATATCCAAATGCACAAAGACAATGGGGTTATCAAGTAAGACTTAAGGTCTGGAAATCATTTTAGTTAAAAAGAAACATCAATGAGAGGGCCTACGGTACGAGCAAGGTCGTCGTAGGCCCTAAGTTTAGAATTTCCTTGGAGAAGGGATAGGAAAAAACATGGAAATCAAAGCTGTATGGCTGGACGGAAAGCAGAACATCAAAATCGGTACTACATCGATGCCTGCTCCCAAGCCAAATGAAGTGGTCATTAAAGTAGCATATGTAGGGATCTGCGGTTCGGATATGCACTTTTATGAAACAGGTAATTACAGTAAAGGCCCGATCCTTAATCCGCTCATTTTGGGACATGAGTGTGCCGGCACCGTAGTGGCGGTGGGTGAAGAGGTAAAGAATCTTGCCGTTGGGGACAATGTAGCGGTCGAACCCGGAGAAACATGCGGACAATGCGTGTATTGCAAAGGCGGACACTACAATCTGTGTAAGAATGTTCAGTTTAAGTCTGTGCCTCCGTATAACGGCGTGATGCGGGAATACGTTGCCCACAGTGCAGACCGCTGCTTCAAATTGCCTGATAACGTGTCATTGCTTGAAGGCGCGCTAATAGAACCTTTTGCAATAGGATTGTATGCTGTTGAAAGGGCTGAAGTGAAAAAAGGCGATACTATAGTCATCCTGGGTACAGGCTGCATAGGTATGATGACATTGATCGCCGCCAAAGCCATGGGCGCAGGCAAAATCATTGCAGTTGACCTGTATGACTCAAGGCTGGAAAAAGCAAAAAGCCTTGGAGCGGACGAAATAATAAATTCGGTAAAGGAAGACTGCACGGCACGTGTCATGGAAATCACAGGGGGGGTAGGAGCGGATATAATATTTGAAACTGCCGGCAGCAAAGTAACTCTGAATATGGCACCGGGGCTGAGTAAATCCGGCGGCCTCATTATGATGGTAGGCAACATTTTTGAACCGGTCACTTTCAATTTTTGGAGCATAAACCACAGAGAAATAGGGATACGTTCCATATATCGTTATTGTAACACCTTCCCGAAAGCCATCCGGATGGTAGCCGATAAAGAGGTGGACCTTTTACCGTTAATAACCGACATCTACGATTTCGAAGATACCGGTAAAGCCTTTAAAGCCTGCATATCAAACAAAGTCGATACCTTGAAATGTGTGATAAAAGTCAGCAGTGAGGAAAATTAGCAGTAATATAAAGGGGAAATAGAAGTGAGAGTCAAACATGATGTTAATACGAAATATTGCTGTCAGATTGGCTATCCGCTCGATTACAGCTGTGCGGCATATGTTCACAATGTAATGTACGAATTAGCGAATTTGAACGCAATATGCCTTTCGGTCGAAGTCAGGGAACATGAGCTGCGGGATTTTATAGCAGCCACCAAAGTGATGAAAATGCTTGGTTTCGATATCACCATGCCGCATAAGAGCAATATTATACAATACCTGGACGAATGTGATGAATCCAGCCGCATTTTTAAATGTGTGAACCACGTTAAATGGGAAGACGGCAAACTTATAGGCATCGGGCTTGACGGCGTGGGTATGGGCATGGCTATAGCCCACAGCAACGCTCAGATAAAAGACAGCGATGTTCTGATACTGGGGGCAGGCGCAGTGGCAGGACCCATCGCTGCGGATCTTTGCTCAAGGGGAGCCAGAAGTGTAGTAGTGCTTAACCGGACAGTAAATAAAGCCGAATATATCGCAGAAAAACTGTCGGATATGTATGGTGTAAAAACTGAGTGCGGCGAAATGAACGATAAAAACCTGAAAAAATATGCAGGCAGATCCAATCTTGTGGTCCAGTGTACGTCATTGGGAGCCGCCGGGCATTCGCAGGATTACGAAAACGTTGATTTTATCGATGAGTTGCCTGATAACGCAACAGTAGCAGATGTATTATATCCAACCACCTCGATACTCACCAGGGCCAGAGAGCGCGGCCTTAAAACAGTAAATGGCATGGGAATGCTGGTGCATCAGCAAATTGCCATGATGAAGTTCCGGTTTGGAATAGATATGCCGGAATCTGCCCTTAAAGTTGCAGAGGAAGCGGTAGCAGTCGCTGTTGCGATGCGTGATTTCCGCCTCGCACAAAAAGCTCGGCAGGCTTAGGAGGAAAATATGGACAGGCGGAGTTTTCTGGAACAAAAAGCCAAACGAATAAGATACCTTACAATGGATTGTATCGCTACGCTGGGTGTCGGTCATATCGGCGGCGCGCTTTCGGTGGTGGATGTACTGGCCGTTCTGTATAGCGGGATCATGAATGTCGATCCCTCCAACCCCAAGATGGAAGGAAGGGACAGGCTGGTTTTGTCCAAAGGTCATGCCGGTCCCGCCCTTTACGCAGCACTTGCAAATGAGGGATTTTTCCCTCTGGAAGAACTAAAAACGCTGAATAAGCCGGGCACGAACCTTCCAAGTCATGTGGATATGAATAAAACTCCCGGAGTAGACATGACTGCAGGTTCGCTGGGACAAGGATTCTCCTGCGCAGTAGGCATAGCTTTAGGTTCCAGGCTCAGGAAGGACGGCGCCACCATATATGCAATAATCGGGGACGGCGAATCCCAGGAAGGAACCATTTGGGAAGCGGCAATGGCCGCCGCTCACTATTCGCTCGATAACCTTATTGCCTTTACGGACTATAACCGGATGCAGATTGACGGTTTGGTGGAGGATATTATCGGGCTTAGAGATATTGAGAAAAAATGGGCTGCATTTGGATGGAACGTATTTTCCATAGACGGTCATGATGTCATTGCCATAGAGGAGACCATAAAACAGGCTAAAAGCCTAAGAGGCAGCGGGAAGCCATGCATGATCGTATTGCACACTATAAAGGGCAAGGGCGTTTCCTATGCGGAAAAACTCGGATTTCACAACCACAACTTTGCTGTGGACGAAAAACTGAAGGATATGATTCTTAATGAGCTCAGTTAAGGAGAAGTAACAATGGAAATGCGGAAGGTTTTGAACAATGAACTGAAAAGACTTATGGGCCTTGATCCCAATATAGTGATCCTTGATGCAGACCTTGCGAAAGCCAACGGTACCTGGGATCTTAGGGAAATCTACCCGGACAGGGTTTTTGAAGCAGGCGTGGCAGAACAGAATATGGTGACCATGGCGGCGGGACTGGCATCATATGGGTTCATACCGGTTTGCGGCTCGTTCACGCCGTTCATAACACGCCGCGTATGCGACCAGGTGGCGATATCAGTGTGCTATGCAGGCATGAACGTTAAATTATTGGGTACCGATGAGGGTATAGCGGCAGAGTTGAACGGAGGTACCCACATGAGCGTAGAGGATATTTCGGTTTTGCGGGGCATACCCGATATAGTGATTTTTTCACCTGCCGACAACATTGAGCTGGAAAAAGCCATAGAGCCAATCATCTATTACGATGGACCTGTTTACATCCGCATGCAGCGTAAAGTCGTACCTGATATACATGACTCAAATTATGAATTTGATCTTTTCAAAGCTGATGTGGTCAAGGAAGGCAAAGATGTGACCATTGCATCTATGGGCGGAATAATGCCCCAGGAAGTGCTTGAAGCCATAGAATTGCTGGCTTCTGACGGTATTGATGTCGAGTATATCAATGTACATACTGTAAAGCCTCTGGATGAGGAGACATTGCTTAAATCCATCAAAAAGACAGGATGCCTCGTTACATGCGATAATCATAACGTGATCGGCGGACTTGGCTCAGCATTGGCAGAAATGTCTGCGCGGAATTATCCGGTTCCCATAGAGATGATAGGCATACAGGATCATTTCGGAGAAGTCGGCTATTTACCGTATTTAAAGGAAAAATTCCATATGACTGCAAAAGATATCGCATCGGCGGCTAAAAAAGCTGTGGCGGGCAAATAACAAAAGAATAAGTATAAAAAAGTACAAAAGCAAAAAAGCTGTTATTCATATGTTTATCCATATGACATAACAGCAAATTTATATTAACCAGTTTAGTTAAAAGGCTGATGCAAAATACTACAGTGAAATGGGGTAGGTGCCGAACTCACGGGCAGCCTCCAGCATTGCGACTACGTTAGCCGGGTTGGCAGTGGAGGGCACGGTATTGCTTGTCATCAGCACGAATCCGCCGCCGGGAGCAGCTGCTCGTATACAATCGCGTACGGCGTTTCTGACTTCTTCAACGGTCCCGAAAGACAACAGATTCCCGCAGTCAATATTGCCTAACAGGACCAAACGGTCTCCATATTGCTTTTTAACTTCCGCAATGTCCATTCCGGCAACCGGGTCGATGGAATGGTAACCATCTAAGCCTGTGCTTACCATGCTGTCAAGTAAAAGTTTTATGTTGCCGTCGGAATGCTTGATCATTTTCGCACCTGCTTTATGTACCGCATCGGTAAATCTCTTGATCCGCGGTACAAAGATCTCATTGAACAAGGAAGGTGACATAAGAGGTCCCGAGTTATATGCATAATCGTCGGTATCAACGATCAAATCGGCACCTATACTGACAGCGTTTTGTACGACTTTGATCTGATGTTCAAGTATAAGGTCCAGTAATTCGCATGCAAACTCAGGTTCGGCTATAAGATACATTAAAAAGTTATCAAATCCGCACAGTTCGGCAGCCCAGAGGAAGCATGCGCGTGTTGAGAAGCAGATGGCGCGTTCTCCTTTAAAGTCACGCACAGCTTGCTCGAGATGTCCATATATGTACGGATCATCAGCATCAGGTACATGGATCTTCGAGATATTTTCTATGTCTGCATAGGGATGTTTTACTGCGCAAGCGGTCATTTCCGCCCCATGCTTGAACTCAACACCCCACACGTTGGTAAAATGGATTCCGTCATCCTTAATGGCTCGATATCGTATCCGTACAGGAATAATGTCGTAACCTGCCCTGATTTGGAACTCATATTCACTTTTAGCATCAGGGGTAATGTGTCGCCATACATTTTCGTTCACATTCCACTCAGCTATCGGAACTCTATCGGGCTCTCTGTGATCAAAAGTTGCCATAACGCGTTCATATGAATTCATACCCAATCCCCCATGTTTTCTGCCGATATACAGTAATCCTCAATACTGATATATCACAGATATATTAAATTCATTATATTAAATTTTCTATATATAGTCAAACCGGGAATAAAATATTGACAGAATAATATGTAATATATTATTAATATATTAAAAGTATATTTGGAACGAGGATATTTCAATGAAGTTTAAGAATAACAGCCTGGCAGACAAGGCATATGAAACTATAAAAGATATGATAATCACCAACCAGTTCGAGCCTGGTGAGCTGATAAATGAAACACAGATACAATCGCTTTTGAATATAGGTCGTACACCCGTGCGGGAGGCCTTTCTGAAACTAAGTTATGAGAATCTTGTAACTATTATCCCACGTAAGGGTATCGAAATTTGCAGCATTTCCCCGCAAATCGTAAATGCTATATTCAGCGCGCGCAAAATAATCGAGCCAGCCGTTTTAAGGCAAAGCATACATAACCTTGATAAAGACTGGCTTTTAGAGATGCGTTCAAAATTTTTGAGTGTCCATGAAAATAATCTTTTGAAAGAAAAAAGCGGGATCATTGAATACCAGAAGATTGACGCCAATTTTCATTTTACCCTTGTTAATTCCCTGGGGAACAAATATTTAAGCGACCTTGTAAACAACTATATGAGCCAGTTGATGGTAATTTGTATCGCTACCACCAAGAAATCTTCAAGGGCTGATATTGCAAATCTTGACCATATCACGATAATCGATCATATAATCAACGGCGATGCCGAAAACGCGTGCAACGCGCTTACGCAGCATATAGAGATTTCACATAAAGACGTTATCAACAACTATATAAATTCCTGATAGTTTATCCTTAATCTGTTTTTTCACTGTAATGCAGATAAGCTTAAATGACCGGATGGAGCAAATGATCACTGTTGCTTTTGGAAATCCGGAGCAATATTGACAAGGACACAGGCATAAATTATAATTGATTAGAATTAAATACAGTACAATCTTCAGGGCAGGGTGAAAGTCCCTACCGGCGGTGATGTGTGAAGCCACGAGCCCGCGAGCTGTTAACAGCATGATCCGGTGAGATCCCGGAGCCGACAGTATAGTCTGGATGGAAGAAGATTCAAAAGAAAATCAGTTCCCTGAGCATGCTTTGGGAACTTTTTTAATTCTTGAAGCCTCGGATTGTATTGTAAAAACAATAAACGGGCAAAAGCCCTAAAAGGAGTGTTGTTTTTATGAAATTTGAGGTAAGGAAATTGTGTACTATGGCCATTCTGGCCGCATTGTCGCTGGTGCTGGTGCTGCTGATCCATTTCCCCATCATTCCTGCAGCGCCATGGCTGGAATATGATCCGGCTGACATTCCAATTTTGATCGGCGGTTTTGCTTACGGCCCCATCGTAGGCTTGCTGATTACAATCGTAGCAGCGCTGATCCAGGCCTTAACGGTAAGCGCCCAAAGCGGCTGGGTGGGTTTTGTGATGCATGTGATTTCGACAGGAGCCCTGGTCCTGACTTCATCAATTATTTATAAGTATAATAAAACAAGAAAGGGAGCATTGGTGGCACTGATCGCCGGCTGTATCGCAATGACGGCTGTAATGATCCCCGCCAATCTGTTTTTTACCGTAAGGTATTGGGGACAGCCTCTTGAAGTCGTTAAGGCAAGTATCGTGCCTATTATCATACCCTTCAATCTTATAAAATCGGCAGGGAACTCTTTGATCGTATTTCTGATTTACAAATCATTGAGGAATTTTATAAAGTGATCCTCACGGTTACTTTCAATGAGAACTGATATAAGTATTGGATACCTGGAATAAAGTCTTCTGTTAATGTTAAAAATAACACAAAACATTGGGGATATATGCGTAAATTTGGCAGGCTGTATCTTTACAAGCAAGCCATATTAAGGTATGCTAGAATGTGGTTATTATTTTAACAATCATTGGAAGGGAGATTATCATATGAAGCAATATTTGGAAATCGAAGATGTATTTGCACGTGAAATACTTGATTCCCGCGGAAATCCCACAGTTGAAGTTGAAGTGCTGGTTGAGGGCGGTTTTGTAGGACGCGCAGCAGTTCCGTCAGGAGCATCCACAGGCGCTTATGAGGCTGTTGAATTACGTGACGGCGATAAATCACGCTACCTGGGCAAGGGCGTGTCCAAGGCTGTTGAGAATGTTAATGAAATCATCGCTCCGGAAATAGTAGGAATGAATGTGTTTGATCAGATCCTCATTGACAAGGCCATGATCGAACTGGACGGAACACCGAACAAAGGTAAATTAGGAGCCAACGCTATACTGGGTGTTTCATTGGCAGTTGCAAAGGCCGCTGCTGAAGCTCTGGGTCTTTCCCTCTATCAGTATATCGGCGGAACCAACTCCAAGGTTCTTCCCGTACCCATGATGAATATCATCAACGGCGGAAAGCATGCGGACAATTCCGTAACCATCCAGGAATTCATGATCATGCCTGTAGGTGCAAGTTCCTTCAAACAGGCTCTTCAATGGTGTGCAGAAGTATTCCATAACTTAAAGAGCGTTTTAAAGAGCAAAGGTTATTCCACAGCTGTTGGCGATGAAGGCGGTTTTGCTCCCAACTTAAAATCCGATGAGGAAGCTATCCAGGTTATACTGGAAGCTGTTGAAAAAGCAGGATTTAAGCCCGGCGAACAATTCCGTATCGCTATTGACGCTGCCGCTACCGAAATGTATGAGGAAGCTAAGGCTAATGGCAAGGAAGGCCAATACTACTGGTGGAAGATAGATAAATATATGACCAAGGAAGAAATGGTCGCTTTCTGGGAAGATATGGTCAAGAAGTATCCCATTATCTCTCTTGAAGACGGCGTAGCTGAAGACGACTGGGATGCCTGGAAGCTCCTTACCGATAAGCTTGGCGATAAGATCCAGTTGGTCGGTGATGACTTGTTCGTTACCAATACTGAAAGACTGAAGAAAGGTATTGAAAAGGGAATCGCCAACTCCATCCTTATCAAGGTTAACCAGATCGGTACTCTCACCGAGACCCTTGAAGCTATTGAAATGGCTAATCGCGCAGGTTATACAGCAGTTACCTCTCATCGTTCCGGTGAAACAGAAGATGCTACGATTGCTGATATAGCTGTTGCAACAAATTCCGGACAAATCAAGACCGGTGCTCCTTCAAGAACTGACCGTGTTGCCAAGTACAATCAGTTGTTGAGGATCGAGGAAGAACTCGGAGATGTAGCCGTATATCCCGGACTGAATGCATGGTTCAATCTTAAGAATAAATAATAAATAAGTAGAATATGATGAAAAATCAAACCGCCTGCATTTTGCAGGCGGTTTGATTTTTCCATTTTACATAACCATTATTCTTCTTCTTCGTATATTTCTTCAGAGGCTTCAACAGAACTCTCTGTTTCATCTTGATCAGCTGCAACTGCAGTAACAGGTGCAACAAATTGACCTTTTTGAAGTATCCAGCCCAAAGTGAATAAAATCAATGCGAAAACTATATACTCAGCGCCGCTTGACATAATAAAGTTGATAATATCAAATTCGTTGCCGCTGAATTCCAGTTGTCCCATGTTTATCATCATGGAAATATATCTGACCGATTCGCTTGTAGCCCAGATACCAAAAATCATCAGCAATCCTGCCAATACATAAAGAATAATGTTTAAAATGGAGACTTTCTTTTTACTCATAATTATCAGCCTTTCTGATTGCTATTATAGACAATCATCCTTAAGTATAATCCATTTATCGAAGAATTGAAAGAAAAAGCAAGAGCAGCGGGCAAATTATTTTCATTTTGCGACTTTTTTTGGCAAGTTTATCTTTTCGATTTCAAAGAGAAAAAAGGGGGTAATAAATAAATGTAGAAACATCTTAGAGGTCAACCAGGGGGACGACAAATGCAAAACCATCCAATCATAGAAACCATCAAACAATCAAATTACTTGCCCCAAATACCAAAAGTATTGGGGGAAACTTTGAACATGTTGCTGGAACCATGTGAATATGATATTGATGAATTCATCGATAAGATCTCTGTTCTTCCGGGTCTGGAATCAACTTTGATACAAGCGCTTAACTACAGTACAAAACTGGATCGTAAATTCCTTACTTTGAAGGATGCGGTTCTATATCTGGGCGCCAATAATACAAAAATGATCGTTATCGCATATATCACCAGGCTATTGCTTCCAAACAAGGATGGACGGTCTAAAAAGTTCGACAACATAAAATACTGGAAACACTGCATCGGTACTGCCATCGCCAGTTACATGATTGCTGAAAAAACCGGTCTGTGTGATAAAGAAAAGATATTTACATACGGCCTGATCCATGATATTGGCGTTACAGTCCTGGATATATGCCTGCCGGATAAATTGGATGAGATCTATACTATGCATGTTGAAAAGGGGACTCATCAAATCATAGCAGAAAAGTTAGTATTGGGAGGAATAACCCATAATGAAATAGGAATGTGGATATGCAAAGAATGGGGATTGCCTGAAGAGATCGTTGATGTGGTGGGATATCATCATTCTCCCTTCGTAAATGGCAAAACCAGCAATGAAGTAATGATAATGCACCTTGCTGACTCAATAAGCGCATGTTATTATGAAAATTTGATTGGTACAGATAAAACTTTTATATATGCGGATAAATCAAGGGATGTACTTGATCTACCGGAAGAATTCATAGCCGATATGGCTCAAAAGTTGCCCATGGAAGTAGATAAGGTGATCAATTTCGGTATTATTGGATTCTGATGGGTTTTTTGATGGTCTTGATCAAAATTAAAAGGGGCTGTGAGGCCCCTTTCATACTTTTGTGCTTAACTTAACTTATATTTATATTTATATCTTAAGATATCTTACTCTTCTGCATTTTCTGCAACTTTTGCTTTTTTCTTCTCACCGATGCTCAGGATCAGGTTAAGAATTATTCCGAAGATGGCGGCTCCGGCAACACAAGGAACCTCTATTCCGAAGAACGGGATGTTCCCGCCGAAACCATACTGACCGCCAAGACCTATTACCATTATGGTTGCTATAACTGCAATATTTCTTGAACTGAACAGGTCAACCTTTTTCTCGACCATGATGGCGATACCCTGAGCAGCTATTGCTCCGAACAGGTATACTTCAAGTCCCCCGATAACTGCTGTCGGGATGGAATAGATGGCATTTATAAGCGGACTGAAGCAGGAGATGATCATGGCGATTATTGAAGCGGCTATGAGGACCGGAATTGAGAAGACTCTTGTTATAGCCATTGCGCTTATGTTTTCGCCGTAATTCGTTCCGGCCGGGCCTCCGATAAAGCCTGCTACGATATCTCCGATACCGTCACCAATAAGGTTTTGTCCCAATCTGTCGCCTATATCATAAGTCTTGGAGGAGTTCTTTTTCCTTGCCAAATCATTTACATAAATATCAAGCTGGAAAACATGGGCAGTCGATTCAGGTATAGTTGCTATCGCAATTGGCATAATAGCTAAAACTGCCGCAAGACTAGGCTTTGGAAGCGTGAATACAGGCAGAGCGAAAATACCGCTGTTTGCAGTTTCAGGCAATACCTTAAACAGATTGATACCGGTCGTAAGTTGGATTATATATGCTGTTATGCATCCCAGAATAGGTCCTAACAGAAGGGGGAGTTGTCCCAAAAATCCCTTTAGATAAACTGAGAATAGTATTGTAGACAGTAAAGTAACCAATGAAACTACCCAGGCCAAATTAGCCGCAGTGGCTGACTGAGCTTCCGGTACATTTATCGCGCCATTGACCGATGCGGCATCGGTTAATGCAACGCCGGCTAAAGTTAATCCTATGACCATTGCAATGGATCCGGTGATAGATGCAGGAAGTATTTTTTCTATCGAATCCCTGCCGAATTGTTTAACGATAAGTCCGGCAGCTATCGACACAAGACCGGACATTACGATACCGAACTGAGCAACTGCGATCTTTTCATTCAAAGAAGCTCCAAGAAGTGCCTCAGATCCCATGAGTCCGGCTATGGCAGCAATGTATGAAAAACTGGAGCCATAGTACAGAGGTATCTTTTTACCGGTTACGAAAATGAAGCAAATGGTTGCAAGACCGCTGGCGAAAATGGTCGTTGAGATATGGAAGTTAGTGATAAGCGCTACTGCGACTGTGGCAGGAAACATTACGATGACCTGTTGTATTGCGTACAGCAGCAGTTTCCATATTGGTGGTTTCTCGTCGGGAAGATACCCGATTACATATTGTGTTTTTTCCATGATAAAAAATCCCCCTTATGATAAATTTTAATTGAGTACTTTTTCAAAAAGCTGCACATTTGTGTCCCCGTCGTATTCCTTCAAATGAACGGCAACGACTTCAGATTTTGATGTAGGAATGTTCTTGCCCACATAATCCGGCCGTATGGGAAGTTCTCTATGCCCTCGGTCTATGAGTACGGCAAGCTGTATTGTTGCAGCTCTTCCCTGAGCCATAATGGCATCCATTGCGGCTCTTGCTGTGCGACCGGTATATATTACATCATCAACTAAAACAACATTTTTATTCACTACAGAAAAAGGAATATCAGTGGCGTTTAGGATCGGATCATGTGAATAAGAAGAAAGATCATCACGATATAAACTGATATCTAGAACCCCCATGTCAATTTGTTTGCCTTCTATTGATTTAATAGCTTTAACAAGCCTTTTTGCGATTGGGATCCCACGTGTCTTTATACCTATAATGCAAAGATTATCTGTTCCGTGGTTTTTTTCGATTATCTGATGTGCAATGCGGACAATAGCGCGTTCTACCGAAACTTCATCCATAATCTGAGCCTTAAACTTCACTGTCAACACCTCCGCATTTTACAAATTGGCACAAAAAAATCTTGTCCGCAGACAAGATCGTATTTCTCTTAAATCCAGGCAGGCGCAAAACGACACAAACCAGCCTTATTTAACGATATATAACATCTTGTCGGCATCTCTGTACCAGACTTAAAGACATTTTGTTTTTTCTAATTGTATCACTCAATGTTAAGTTATGCAAGAAAAAAAATACACAATGGAAATAATACCATATCAATTATGCAATTTGCATGAAAAATTGTTATATCAATGTTGAATTTTTGTTGCCGGTATGATATAGTACAAATAAGAACAAAAATGTACATAATAAAACCTTTTTTAACCAGTAAAAAATTAACACATACAATTTAATTTGGGAGGAAATTTGATGAGTGGAGCACTTGAAGGAATTAGGGTCTTAGACTTAGCGAGAGTACTTTCAGGACCACACTGTGCGATGATTCTGGGTGATCTTGGGGCAGAAGTGATCAAAATCGAGAAGCCTGGAGTAGGTGATATGACCAGAGAAAATTATCCTCGTGTTAAAGGTGGAGAAAGTACCTATTTCTTGGCGCATAATCGCAATAAGAAAAGTATTACATTGGATTTCAGAAAAGAGCAATCCAGAAACCTGTTTTTAGAGCTGGTTAAGAAATCTGATATCATTGTAGAGAATTTTAGAGCCGGTACGATGGAAAAAATGGGTTTCGATTATGAAACCTTAAAGAAAGTCAATAAGAGAATTATTTTGACCAGGATCTCAGGCTTTGGTCAGGATGGTCCATATTCGAACCGGACATGTTTTGATGGAGCGGCGCAAGCGATAAGCGGTCTTATGGACATAACAGGTGATGAATTCGGACAACCATATATGACAGGTACATATATTGTAGACTATTCATCGGCGCTTTACGCTGTAATCGGTACATTGGCCGCGCTCCGACAAGTAGAGATTACAGGTGAAGGTCAGGTTGTGGATGTCGCCCTTCTTGATGCCGCTGTTTCCCTGTTGCACACAGCAATCCCTGACTATAAAATGCTTGGGCAGAAATTTACCCGTAAAGGAAATAATGACAGATACGCATGGCCTGCCAATATATATAAGGCAAAAGACGGAAGATGGGTTTACATACATGCCGGTATGGATAATACCTTTTCTAAGATCGCAAAAATCATCGGCCATGAAGAGGTCCTTCAGGATGAAAGATACAATAACCGTGAAGGCAGAGCCCGGAATAAGGAATACTGTGATAAGCTCATAAGTGATTGGGTCACGACAAAACCCGCAGATGAAGTTGTCTCAATAGTTGCATCTGAAGGGATCCCTTGCTCCCGTGTCAATGATGTGACTGAAATGATGCAGGATCCGCAAGTAAATTATCGCAATATGATTGCAGAGGTTGAGCATCCAACTGCAGGGAAAGTCTACCTTGCCGGTCCGGCCATACATTTTTCGAAATCAGAGGCCAAAATTGAATATGCACCGCCTATTTTAGGCCAGCATAATAATGAGATTTATGGTGGATTACTCGGTTTATCTGACGAAGAGATCGAAGAACTCAAGAAGGCTAATGTAATTTGAGATATTAAGACTATGGAGGTTTAGGGATCGATGAAAAGCAAACTTACAGATTTAAAAACCGCAGTAGAACAAATTCCATCAGGCAGCAGCATAGCTTTGGGTGGAAGTATATTGCGCCGTCAACCTATGGCATTTGTTCGGGAAATGATCAGGCAAGGCAAGAAAGATCTTACTATTTTGGGTTATCCATGTGGACTTGCAACAGATATGCTCTCCGGAGTAGGCGCTGTCAAGCGTGTGGAGTCAGTATATACCGGCCTTTTCCAATTCGGAATGTCATATAATTTCAGACGTGGCGTGGAGAACGGAGAAATCGAAATCAGAGACTTTTCGGAAACTGCACAATGTAATCGTTTTCGTGCCGCAGCTATGGGAGTCTCATTCTTACCGACCAAATCACTTTTGGGAACTGATATGGCGCGCTTAAATCCGGATCAAGTAAAAGAAATTGTTTGTCCTTTTACCGGAGAGAAATACCATGCGGTTCCGGCAGCATACAGTGATTTTACAGTTATTCATGCTCATACGGCTGATGAATACGGAAATGTACAATGGCCGGACCATCGCGACGCTGATGACCTGGATCATTTGCTTGCAAAAGCGTCTACACGTTTATTTGTAACAGTTGAAAAGATCGTGCCCCATCATGAGATCATATACAATTCAAACAAAACATTTATTCCGCACAATTTGGTCGAGGCTGTAATTGAGGTGCCATTCGGAGCCCATCCTGCTCCTTGCGATGAATATTATGATGAAGACATCGAGCATCTTGAGTATTATCAGAAATGTTCGAAAGAACCAGGACGTTGGTTAAGTGAGTATGCACAGAAATTCATATATGAGCCTAAGAATCATTTAGAGTATCTTAACAGAGCACTCACACCCGAAAGAATTGTAAAGATTTCAGTCAAATAGGAGAGAGAAGATATGGATTATACTATTAATGAATTAATGGTTGTGGCTACTGCGCGTGAACTTAGAGATGGAGAACTCGGATTTATAGGCGTTGGCACCGATGGAAGAGCCTTCACACTTGCGGTCGGAATCCCAATGGCGGCCGCCCGCCTTGCTCAAAGGACCCATGCGCCGAATTTCACCATTTTTTGGAACAATCTTCTAAGTCCTGAGCTTGAGCAAATGCCTCCAAGACTCACACAGCATTATCTTACCCGCTGGCCTTCATCATATCAACCGGTATCATGCGTGGATAAGAATGACATGCTGTCAAAGGGACGCTTTGATGTTTCCTTCGATTCCGCGCCACAGATTGATCGATATGGAAATATGAACATTACTGCCATTGGGGATTATAAAAAACCAAAAGTAAGGCTGGTTGGTTGCCTGGCGCAACCCGATCATTTTGCTTTCATAAAAAGACCGATTATCATTACTGATCTTAAAAAGAGAACGTTTGTAGAAAAGGTAGACTTTATAACAAGTGTTGGATATCTGGATGGCGGAGACAGCAGAGAAAAAAAAGGACTAAAGCCATATGGACCATGGAAAGTGATTACAGATAAATGTATCTTTAATTTTAATTCCGAAAACAAAGCAATGCAGCTTGAATCTTTACATCCTAATGTCACCCTGGAAGAAGTTTTGGATAATATGAGCTTTCAACCTCTCATCCCTGATACGATTCCTGAAACTGAACCACCGACGGATGAACAGATAAGATTAATACGCGATGTCATTGATCCCAATAAGATACTTTTACTTGTTTAAAAATGTAATGCTAATGTTTATATGAACAGAAATGATCTCGCCTATTTCTATATTCCGAACGCATACTGTTTTTTGACAGGAAGGAGATACTATTGTTTCATAATATGTTCAAAAATGTTTGGATACTAGACAAAGTGTACAAAAACTATAACTTTTTGCTTGTAAAATTAGAAGTATTATGATACAATACAATTGGAAATTTCCGATAACGATCTTTTGTAAACCCAAACGAACATTATTTAAAAAGTAAAGGAGAATCGTGGAAATGAAAAGAATTTTTGCACTCTTATTGACTATCGTAATGATTTTTAGTCTTGTTGCCTGCGGTAATTCTTCTCCGGCTGCTCAAGGGAATTCTAACAGTAGCGCTCAGCCCAGTGGCTCTTCATCAAATGTTGCCGCAAAGCCTCTGGCGGGTAAAAGTGTCGCAATTTGTACAGCAACAGCAACCCATGGATTCAACTCTGAGTTGATCGTTCACTCACAGAACACCGTCAAAAGACTTGCTGACGAATATGGTTTTGATTACAAGCTTGTTACATGCGAAGACTCTACAGCACAGGTTAATGCGCTTGAGACACTTTTATCAGAGAAACATGACTTGATCGTTGTTTCAGCAGTTATTGGTGAAGATATTCGCGCTGTCTGCAATGACATTATTGCCAGCGGTACTAAGCTCTTCATATTCAGCCGCGCAATAGGCGACATAGATTGCCCTGAATATCTGGGTGACCAGTATGGAATGGGAGAAACTCAAGCAAATTACATAATTGATTTCTTCAAAGATGATTTGGCTGCTAATAAGAAAGTTGAAGTTCTTGAGTTCTACGGAGATGATTCTGTTAACTCACAGGAACGTTCAAGAGGTTTGCACGAAACTCTGAAAGCAGGCGGTATCAATGTTAATCAACAGTTCCGTGCTGATTGGAACCGTCAAAAGGCTATGGAGCAAATGGAGAATTGGTTAACAAGCTCTGTTAATAAAGATATTTCCAGCATTCGCGCAATCGTTACGCAAGATGACGAGATTTCATATGGCATTATGGATGCGATCGAACAATATTCCGGCTCTGTTGATATTTCAAATATTGATTTGTTTGTAAGTATAGGTAGCCAAAAAGCATGGCTTGACAAGTTTGATGAATATAAAGATAAATATGGAATGAGTCTTGCCGGACTTGACTATTCACCAACATATTCGATTGATGCAGTAACACTCGCTGTTCAATGGCTTGCCGGAGAAAAAGAATTGCAGAGCGGAAGGATCACATTCGTTCCTACAATCGTTGATGCCAGCAGAAAAGCGGAATATATGGAATCAGAAGTTTTCAAGACAAGATATGCAATCTTTGATGATAAAGGTAACTTAATTACTAACAATTAATAATAATGCAGTGTAGATTAAAAGCTCGGGGAGTAAAATCCCCGAGCGTTATAGTAAATGATGATCTTTAGAGATACCATATTAATTTTAGAATGGGCGGTTTAAATTATGATTGTACAGATGGAAAATATCTCAAAGATATTCGGCTCTGCCTACGCACTAAAAGATGTTAATTTTAGTGTAGGAGAAGCAGAAATTCATGGCCTCATGGGCGAGAATGGTGCAGGCAAGTCAACTTTAATGAATATTTTGGGCGGAGTACTGGAACCTGATGGCGGAAGGATTTTGATCAATGGTGAAGAGGTTACGATCAATAACGTAAAAAAGGCGCAGCAGCTTGGGATCCGCTTTGTGCACCAGGAACTCAATATGTTTAATGATCTCCGTGTTTATGAGAATATGTTTCTTGGGGAAGAAATCACTTGTAAATCCGGATTATTGAACAGAGATGAGATGAAAAAACAAACTAAGCAGATTCTTGATTCAATGGGTATTGACCTGGATCCTATGACCATTGTTGAGAATCTTGATACATCACGAAAACAACTCCTTGAAATTGCTAAAGCCGTTCATAGTAAATGTGATCTTATTATTTTGGATGAGCCTACTACAGCCCTTACAAATAAGGAAATCGATATTCTTTTTGATATTATGAGAAAGCTCAAAGAGAAGGGCGTTAGCTTTATTTTTATTACGCATAAGATTCCTGAAATCTTAAAAATATGTGAAAAATATACGGTTTTGCGTGATGGAGCTCTTGTAGGTACCGGACTGATTAGTGAAACCGATGAAAATAAAATTACTGATATGTTAGTTGGCTGTGAAATGAGAATTGGCGCAGTTACTAAACCTCCCGTCAAGAATGATGTATTGCTTGAAGCAAAAAATATCAGTTGTGAGAATTATTTCAATGATTTGTCATTTACGCTCAGAAGAGGCGAAGTTCTCGTTATGACAGGCTTACATGGTGATGGACGTGGAGAGCTTGCTGAGGCATTGTTCGGAATTAGAAAACTGACGAGCGGTACGGTTACCATAAATAATAAACCCGTTAAATATACCAGTATCAGTAATGTTATGAAAAGCGGCATCAGCATGGTTCAACGTAATCGTAAAGAGCGTTCGATAATTCCATCCATGAGTATATATGATAACCTTTCTATTGCAAGCTTCGTTGCTAAACACAAGAAGATAATGATTTCTCAAAAAGAAGAAAAAGAAAGATTTGAAAGAAATAAAAAGAAGACAAATATAAAAGCGCCTAATCCCAAAAATGAGATAACTTCATTAAGCGGCGGAAACCAACAGAAAGTTATTCTCTCTCGTTGGCTTGAGCTCGATTCTGATGTTTACTTGTTGGATTATCCCACTCAAGGAATTGATGTAGGTGCGAAACAAGAAATATATAAGATAATAAACCGCATGGCGGAACAGGAAGGAAAGGGTATCATCGTTTTCAGCGATGAGTTTCCGGAAATATATATGATTGCTGACCGTGTGCTGGTAATGTACCAAGGCAAAATAAATGCTGAGCTTAGCAGGGATGAGTTGACAGAAACAAATGTAATGTATTATTCCACAGGATCTAATCTGGTAGAAGGGGCGAAAAAAGCATGAGGAAATTATTCAATACAGGAGACGAAACAGCGAACATCTCAAATAAAATAGAATTTCAAACATTTTATCGAAATTATGGATATCTTGTTTCATTCGTACTACTGACATTAATAGCACTATATTTTAATAAAGATTTCTTATCAGTAAACAGTATTTTTACATTACTTAATCAAACGGCAGTAAAAGGGGTCATTTCAATTGGACTTACATTTGCCATTACCTGTGGTATGTTCGATCTCTCACTTGGTTCCCAGGTAGGTCTTATTTCAGGTCTTTCGGTCATAGTATACAATACTACTCAATCTGTGTTCATCATGTTGGTATTTTGCGTTGTTTTAGGTTGTATACTAGGTTCATTGAATGGTGTTTTTGTGTCATATCTCGCTATACCTGCTTTTATTGCGACTCTTGCGACACAGTCCGCTTACCGCTCAATAATATTGCAGTTGGGTAAAGACGGTCCGTTTGAAATAGATCGCGCTATACTTAGTCAGTATAGAAAGGTTGCTACAGGTAAGATACTTGGTATCCCAAATCTTGTTTTAATATTCTTTATAGTAACCGCAATAGCTGCTGTAGTTCTTAACAGAACTAAATTCGGCCGATATGTGACTGCTGTGGGATCTAATCCAAAGGCTGCGGAACTTGCCGGTATCAATGTGAAACTAATTAGAGTGGTATGCTATATAATTACAGGCGCGATGGCAGGTTTGTCGGCTTTTATTCTGACTGCCCGCTTGACATCAATTACTGCTGCAAATGCAGGCTTGAAATTTGAATTCGATGGTGTTGCGGCGGTAGCGATAGGCGGGACCGCGATGGGCGGCGGTAGAGGACGTATAATTGGAACATTTTTTGGTATCATCATGTTCCAAATGATCGAGACGATTCTTGTCTCCGCTGCTGTACCGCCATTCTTGAATGGTCTTGTTCAGGGCACGATCATTATAATCGCAGTTCTGATGCAAGGTAAGAAGAAAACAGCATAATATTGATAAATAGAGGTTGAAGCATAATTACAATGAAAAATAAACTTAACGTTGGAATTATCGGTTGCGGTCAAATAGCTGAAATAAAGCATATACCGGCGATCATGGCAAATAGTGATTTAGCTCAATTAGTTGCCGTGCAAGACCTGGATCTCCAAAGAGCAAAGTATATTTCAAATAAGCACACTGATGGTAAAGCCGGTGTCTATGAGAATTATACCGATTTGCTCCGAGACCCGGCCATTGATGTTGTTCATGTTTGCACACCCAATTCAACACATGCTGAAATATCAATTTTAGCTATGGAAGAGGGGAAACATGTTCTTTGCGAAAAACCGATCGCTCATACTCTGGAAGCGGCTGAAAATATGATCGAAACCCAAAAGAAAACGGGCAAAAAACTATCGATTAGCTTCCAGAACCGTTTCCGCAGAGACTCTCTGGCTATAAAACAGGCTTGTATGGATGGACTTCTTGGCGAAATATATTTTGCGAAAGCACATGCGGTTCGTCGTAAAAAAGTACCGACATGGGGTTCTTTCACTGATATAGGATATCAAGGCGGCGGCCCCCTTATAGATATAGGATCACATTCAATTGACCTGGCATTGTGGTTTATGGATAACTATGAAATTGATTCGGTTGTTGGAAGCTGCTACCGAAAACTGTATGATAACCCTGAAGGAAATGTTTTTGGCCCCTGGGATCCGAATCAGTTCTCCATAGAAGACTCTGCTTTTGGATTTGTAAAAATGAAAAATGGTGCCACTCTTGTGGTGGAAGCCGCATATGCGCTTAATACCACCGAGAGCAAAGAGGCTATGACGACATTATGTGGGACTAAAGGCGGCGCTCAGCAGAACGAAGGAGATTTTGGGTATGGAAGTTTCTCCTATACTATCAACACTGTTATAAATGGTGATTTAGTAACGATTCATCCTGATTATCCATACAAATATACGATCGATAAATCACATGCACAGAATGAATTGATGACTTATGCACCTAAGATTGAGTTTAAGCGTTGGTTCAATGCAATAATCAATGACAAGGAACCGGATGTTTTGCCCATCCAGGCTTATACGGTCAGTAAACTTATAAATGCTATTTATGAGTCAGCAAAAACAGGAAAGCAAATATTTTTTGATTAGGATTTATTATACGGTTTGAATGGACCTCAAAGATTGCTCTTATATAACAATGAAATGTCTCTCCCGTAGTTAATGACTGTTTGATCATTTCATATATTATGGGGGGGTTATCAGTATCAAACAGTCCTTATTTAAAATAACAATATACACAAATAAGTAGAAAAACAAGATCGTAAAGAGATAAGTCATACTTCATCTGTGCATTATGTTTCTTCCTTTCAATGGACACAAAACTAAATATGTTTGCATTGCAGATAAATCACAGCTATTGTCATTTCAGTTTTTATGCTAAGGAGTTGAAACTATGGAAACGGTACTTATGATCTTTTTGATTGCCGGAATAGGGTACCTTATTGGAAGTATAAATATAAAAAATCTACAGCTGGGGACTTCGGCTGTTTTATTGGTTGCATTGTTTTTTGGCCATTTTGGCGTTGAAATACCCGCAGTAGTGAGGAACTTCGGTTTAGCGTTGTTTGTCGGTTCTGTCGGTTTTATGGCCGGTCCTGTTTTCTTTAAGAACTTAAAGAACAAGATGTTTTATTTCATGGTATTAGGCGTACTTATAATATCCGCCGGTGCAGCAACCACTATATTGATCGGCAATATTTTAGGTTTGCCGGCAGCTCTGTCGATCGGCATGTTCAATGGTGCATTGACAAGTACGCCTGGTTTAGCCGGTGCCTTAGAGGTATTAAAAGATCCTATGATTTCAGTTGGCTATGGCATTGCATATCCTTTTGGAGTATTAGGTGTTGTTTTGTTCGTTCAGTTATTGCCAAAATTACTTAAAGTCAATTTGCCGGATGAGGTGGAAAAACTGCGAATACGTCTGCATGGCAATGATATGGACAACAAGGAAGATGCTACGAACAGAAAAGTAATCGAGAGTTCAGGGCTATTGGTTTTTTGCTGCGCAATGACTTTGGGTTTGTTACTTGCAAGCGTTACTATTCCATTGCCGGGCGGTATAAAATTCAATTTAGGAATTGCGGGAGGGCCGCTTTTTACGGGAATTGCGGTAGGCCACTTTAATCATATAGGAAATATAAGTTTAGAAGTACCTAAAAAAACCCTCGATATTCTTCGGGAACTCGGTTTAATGCTGTTTCTTCTCAGTGCCGGGACGGATGCGGGACATGGTTTTATAGAAGTAGTACGGCAATATGGTTGGCAGCTGTTCTTTGCAGGGGCTTTCGTGACTTTAGCACCTATGATCATTGCAACATTTCTTGCGATAAAAGTATTTAAGGTCGACATACTTAGTACAATGGGTGCAATTTGCGGCGGCATGACAAGTACTCCGGCCTTAGGCGCGCTTATTACAAGTACGAAAACGGAAGATCCGTCAGCTACATATGCTGCAACATATCCTATTGCGCTTATTTGTGTAATTTTAGCGTCGCAGTTTATGGCATTGTTCTGGTAAATAAAAATTTTGTCAATAAAGTGTTTTATTTAGTCCCAAAATGTGCTATACTATAAAAAACGAACAAAAACGCACACTAAAGAACTTGGAGGTAGCTATGGTATTTGATGATAATAAATTGAAAGAAATATATTATTTTATGGTATTGAGCCGCGAATATGAGAATCGTGCAAATGAACTTTTTAAAAACAAAGAGTTTACCGAAAAACCTTTTTCGGGAATAGGTCAGGAGGCAGTATCTGTAGGGGCTGTCATACCGCTTGAAGAAAAAGATTACATTGCGCCTACATTAAGATCAAAGGGTGCATTTCTGGCTAAAGGCATTACTGTAAAAGACTGTTTCCTCCAGCTGTACCGAAAGGGAAACAGTGCGTCCAAAGGTTTATGGACTGCTCACCATATGGGAGATATGGAAAAAGGGGTAATTTTGACAAGCGCGCTGGTTGCGAGCGCTCTACCTGTTGCTGCCGGAATTGCTATGTCTTCAAAGCTCAGACATACAGGACAGGTGGTCGTAGCATACGTGGGTGACGGAGGGACCAGCAGAGGCGATTTCCACAGCGCAGTTAATGTTGCCGCGGTTCATGATCTTCCTATCGTATTTGTTGTAGAAAATAATTTATATGCCTTATCTACTCATATAAGCGAACAAATGAAAAATCCGAATATAGCTGACAGAGCGATCGGCTATGGGATTTCCGGGGCGACTGTAGACGGGCAGGATGTTATCAAGGTGATCGATGCTGTTGACGAAGCAGTCCAACGTGCAAGAAACGGACAAGGCCCCAGCATTATCGATTGCAAGACATATCGTTTCAGGGGACATGCTGAAAGCCATGACGAACTGGACGGCAGACCGCTTGATGAGTTTGATCAATGGAGGCAACGTTGCCCGATCAAAATATTTGAGAAATATATAAAGGAAAATTCCAATATATCTGAAGACGAACTTTTAAAGATCAGAGAATCTGTAATTAAAGAAATAGATGAGGCTGTCGAGTTCGCAAAGAATAGTCCGGATCCTGTGATAGATGACACTGAAAAGCTTGTATACGCTTAATAATCATTTCTAAAGTATTTTGAGAGGTGTTTCAATGAAAACAATAAAGAGCAATATATCAGGAACTTTAAGAAGAACCTTGAAAGAGGAAATGGAAAAAGACAGCAGAATATTCCTATATGGCGAAGACATAGGCGATCCATACGGAGGAATACACAGAGTCACTAAAGGACTTATGACCCACTTTGGAAAAGAACGTGTAATGAACAGTCCTTTGGACGAGGTCGCTATCGCAGGGATTGGAGTAGGGGCGGCAATATCAGGAATGAGGCCTGTTATAGAAATAATGTATGGCGATTTTCTGCCAATATCAATGGATCAGATAGTAAACTGCGCTGCAAAAATGTATTTTCTTTCGGGAGGGAAAGTAAGTGTACCCCTTGTCATACGTGTGAACTATGGAAGCGGTAAAGGAGAAGGCGCCGAACACAGTCAGGATCCAACATCATGGTTCATGAATTTTCCGGGCCTGAAAATCGTTGCTCCTTCCACCCCGCGTGATGCGCAAGGACTGTTAAAAAGCAGCATTGAGGATGAAAACCCTGTCTTATTCCTGGAACATAAGATGCTGTATACTCTTACCGGTGAAATTTTAGAAGATAATGTGGCTATTCCTTTGGGTAAGGCCGATATTAAACGCGAAGGTAATGATATCACAATAGTGACCAGTTCAATCAACGTACATAAATCTCTGAAGGCCGCTGAAATCCTAAAGGAAGAGGGAATCGACGTTGAAGTCGTTGACCTGAGGACGATCAAGCCTTTTGACAAAGAAGCAATAGCTGCTTCAATTCATAAAACAGGCCGCTTGCTGGTAGTGGAAGAATCACATTTTACCGGAGGTTGGGGCGCGACAATAGTTGATTTTGTAGTACAAAATCATTTTGCCCACCTTAAATGTGCACCCGCCAGATTGGCCGCAGTCGATGCTCCATTGGCTGCGAGACTGGATATTGAGGCCAGTCAGGTGCCTAATGCCGACAAAATTGTGGCAAAAATAAAAGAAATGTTTGGAATGTTTGGTAAGTAAAATGGTTTATCAGGATAATGAGGTGGAAAAATGGATGTTTTATGCCTTGGCGAACTACTTATTGATATGATCGGAGAAGATACGGGAAGCTTGAAGGATATGCAGTCTTTTCGCAAATATGCGGGAGGTGCTGCAGGCAATGTTGCAGTCGGAGTTTCCAAGCTGGGATTGAAATCAAGTTTCTTAGGACGCCTAAGTACTGACGGTTTTGGTGATTTTCTCGTTCAAACTATGGAAGATTACGGTGTTTGCAGTGATTTGATCACCAGAGACAGCGAGCATAAAACGACGATTGCCTTCGTTTCCCTCAACGAGAAAAAAGTACCCAGTTATTTGTTTTATCGTGATGCGAGTGCAAGTTCATTTTATTGTCCTGAAGATTTGCGCGAATCAGCTTTCAGAGGAGCCAAAGCCCTTTACTTTAGTTCTCTTTCGCTTGCCAAAAGACCTATAAGGGATGCCAATTATACTGCTGTAAAGTATGCGGAAGAGAACAACCTGATAGTGGCGTTTGATCCAAACATCAGGCTTAGTGTATGGGAATCGGAGGATGCCGCGAAACAGGAGATTTTTAATATGTTTCCGCACACCGATATATTGAAACTTAATGATGATGAGATCCGGTTCTTATTTGGTTCCGACTCATTGCCGGAATTGTGCAGGAGGATATTTGAGGAATATAGCAAAATGCAGCTTATAGCTATAACCCTGGGACCTGATGGAACATTTTTGATGGATAAAAGAGGTGAATATTGTCATGTTCCGGCAGTAGATCTGCCTGTTATTGATACCTGCGGAGCCGGTGATACTTTTATGAGCGCTGTTTTAGCATTCTGGATAAGAAATCAGGGCGTATCGGGGGAAAAAGCATTAAAACAGCTTGGCTTATATGCTAATGCTGCAGCATATATTACCGCCAGCAGAAATGGTGTCATACCTTCTATGCCTTATCAGAATGAGGTTGAAGAATTATTGCAGAAACTTGGTTGTGATAAATAAGCATTAACAACCAACAGTTCAATACATTCTTAATAAATAAAATAAATAAAGAAATCAAACTAAAACAGTACTTTGATGATACAAAGAAAGGAGAAATACTATGATTAAAAAAATCAAACTTGCAAATTTTGTGGAAGCAGAAGATGATGTAGAAATAGCTCAGTGGTACAAAAAAGAAGGTGAATCCTTTGATGCCGATGAGAAAATTCTTGAAGTTATGGCAGAGAAAGCTTCATTAGATGTAGTATTAGGGGTTTCAGGAAAATTGATCAAAATCTTTAGCGGCGACGGAGAGATCGTTTCCCTTGATGACGAAATAGCTGAAGTAGAAGTTGATGAATGATACAGGAACAATTGGCTATTATTTTATGGGGCGGCAGGTGAAAAAACATGGAAGATAAAAGAGAAAAGTTAAGGGGGATACAGCGAAAAGCAGCCCAAAGACTTTTACAAAGCAAAACTGAAATTCCTCATGTTACAACAATAAGAGAAGTCAGAATGGATAGTATAGTGAAGCTGCGCAACGCTATAAATGAAAGAAATCCTGATAATAAGGTTTCTTATATGCCCTTTATAATCAAGGCAGTCATTGAGGGGATAAAAAAATACCCTATTTTTAATGCGAACCTTGAAGGGGATGAAATCGTATACCATAAAAACATTAATATGGGTGTAGCGATAACTGTCGGAGAAAATCTGATAGTACCTGTAATGCATAATGTTCAGGACATGGCATTTGAAGAAATTTGTATAAAGTTCAATGACCTTACAAAGCGCGCCCGTGATAATCAGCTGAAAATGGCAGATTTTACAGGCGGAACCTTTACAATAACAAATTCGGGAGCTTTGGGGGGAGAAATTTTCACTCCCATAATTAATTATCCTGAGAGTGCTATACTCGGTTTAGGCAGGATAAAAGAAAAACCAATAGTTGATAACGGAAATATTATTATTTGTCCGATGATATACCTGTGTCTTTCGTATGATCATCGTATCATTAACGGATCCCAGGCTGTTACATTGCTGGGTTTTATCGACTCTTTCCTCCAAAATCCCAATATATCATAAAAAAACAATAAACTTTAATAATTACTGAGAAGGGTAAATACATATGAAACTTCATGAATATCAGGCCAAAGCGCTTCTTAAACGATATGGCATTAATGTACCGAACGGTTATGTGGCAGAAAATCCAAATGAAGCCTATGATATCGCCAGGAAAATGGGCATCGGAAAGTATGTTGTAAAAGCTCAGGTCCTTGCGGGAGGCAGAGGAAAAGGCGGAGGTGTCAGGATCGTTGATTCCCCCGAAGAAGTCATGAATTGTGCAAAAGATATGTTGGGTATGACTTTAAAAACGGTTCAGACCGGGCTTGAAGGTAAGAAAGTAAAAAAGTTATTGATCGAAGAAGCGGTGGATATAGAGAAAGAATACTATTTGAGCTTTATCATGGATAACTCCGAAGCTTGTGTAACGATGTTGGCCTCAAGTGAAGGAGGTACTGAAATAGAAGAAGTGGCCGCAAAATATCCGGAAAAAATAAGTAAAATAAAAATAAATGCTCTTATAGGCATTTGTGATTTTCAGGCAAGAAGTGTCGCAAAGAGTATCGGTATCCCGGATAAAACTGTCAGGACGTTTATTGGTTTAGTAAAATCCATGTATAAGCTGTTTATTGATAATGATTGCTCACTGCTTGAAATAAATCCGCTGGTTTTAACCGGAACTCAGGAAATATATGCTTTGGATGCGAAGATAACGTTTGATGATAATGCTCTTTTCCGCCACAAAGATATCGAGAGTATGAAAGATATTGAGGATATTGATTTTAAAGAAATTGAGGCTTCACGCTATGGTATGAATTATGTCTCACTTTCCGGGGACATCGGCTGTATTGCCAATGGTGCCGGGCTTGCGATGGCAACAATGGACGCCATACATTCAAAAGGCGGATCTCCCGCCAATTTCCTGGATGTAGGCGGAGGAGCCGACAATGAGCGTGTAATCAACGCATTTAGGATCATTCTTTTGGATAAAAGCGTAAAAGCGATTTTTGTAAATATCTTCGGTGGGATTACAAGCTGTAAAACAGTTGCTGAAGGACTGATCTCAGCAGCTGAGAAATTATCGATAAATGTGCCGGTTGTCGTAAGACTTGAAGGAATGGAAAATGATGAGGCAAGAGAGTTATTGAATAATTCGGGATATAACATAATAGAGGCGGATTCACTGTCAGATGGTGCCGGTAAAGTTGTAAAAATAATAAATAATAATTGAAGGTGAATTATGAGTATTTATGTTGATAAAAACTCGAAAGTCGTTGTCTGCGGCATAACAGGCAAGCAAGGTGAGATACATACTCGCCAAATGTTGGAATATAATACGAAAATAGTTGCCGGAGTTTCACCCGGTAAGGGTGGCGCTTCTGTATGCGGAGTACCGGTTTTCGATTCTGTAAAAGAGGCCGTTTTCAGAACAGGCGCAGATGTATCTGTAATATATGTGCCTGCGCCATTTGCTATGGATTCTATAGTTGAATGCTGTGATGCGGGTATCAAACTTACAGTATGCATCACTGAGGGGATCCCTATAATGGATATGATGAAGGTAAAGGAGTATCTGAAAGATAAGCCTATGCGCCTTATCGGCCCAAACTGCCCGGGGATCATTACGCCTGAACAAACGAAGGTGGGGATAATGCCGGGGTATATACATAAAGCCGGACATATAGGTATAGTATCGCGCTCAGGCACCCTTACATATGAAGCTGTAGCCAGTTTGACAAAGGCTGGTATTGGTCAGTCAACGGTTGTCGGCATCGGTGGGGATCCCATAAAAGGGACAGGCTTTATAGACGTATTGGAAGCCTTTTCACAGGATGATGATACATATGGGATCGTAATGATTGGCGAGATAGGCGGAAACGATGAAGAAAAAGCGGCCAGGTGGATAAAAGATAATTTAAGAAAGCCTGTAGTTGGTTTCATAAGCGGAATTACAGCTCCGCCGGGAAAACGTATGGGCCATGCAGGCGCCATAATATCGGGCGACAGCGGCAGAGCCGAATCCAAGATAAAGGCATTGAATGAATGTGGTATCCCTGTTGCCGGTTCTATTGATAATATAGCCGATTACGTAAAAAAAGCTATGGACTTGGCTGGGATCCCTCAATCAAAGTATTGTTAAAGATTATGATTCTGTGGCATAAAGTTCAAATATTAAAGGAGAAAATTTTATGCATATTGCGATCATCGGAGGCGGGCCCGGAGGATATGTTGCAGCTTTAGAGGCCGCAAAGCTTGGAGCCCGGACAACAATCATCGAAAAAGACAAGTTTGGAGGAACATGCCTTCAAGCCGGTTGTATTCCTACAAAAGCATATCTTCATTGTACGGATTTACTGGAAGCGGCAAAGAATTCCTCAATTTTTGGAATATACGGCATGAGCGATGCAAAACCGGAATTCAGAGATATCGTGAAGAGAAAAAATCAGATTGTTGAAAAGCTTACCCAAGGCATCGAAGGCATGATGAAAAGAAGCAAGGTCCAGGTCTTAAGGGGTACAGGTACTCTTGTAAATGAAAAAGAAATAAGTATTAGATCAAATGACGGAAATACTACAAACATTACTGCAGATGCAATTATAATTGCAACAGGTTCCACACCTGTGCTTCCATCTTTTCTGGGATATGACGGTAAGCAGGTCGTTTCAAGTACTGAAATTCTGGGTATTGAAGATCAGCCCAAATCCCTGGTTATTGTTGGCGGCGGAGTAATTGGATGTGAATTGGGGCAATTCTTCTCCCGCCTTGAAACCAAAGTGAGTATTGTGGAACTTATGCCGCAGATATTGCCAAATGAAGACAGAGATGTTGTTCAGGTACTGGAAAGGAAATTGCGAAAAGAAGGTTTGGATATATATACCGGATTAGGTGTCGAAAAAGTGGAGAAGGACTCTGAAGGGGTAGAAGTATATCTTTCTGATGGAACAAAGTTAAAAAGTGAAATGATGCTTGTTTCGGTAGGAAGAAAACCTTCAACAGAGGGTTTGTGGGCAGAGGATCTGCAGATCAAAACTGACAGAGGCAGAATAGTAACCGATGAATTTATGAGGACGTCTGTTTCAAACATTTATGCGATTGGTGATACGGTAATGAGTCCAAACCTTGCTCATGTGGCTTCAAAGGAAGGAGTTATTGCTGTACAGCACGCTTTGGGAACCGCAAAAAATGGGATCAAATATCATGCCGTTCCCAGGTGCGTATATACGGATCCGCAGGTCGCAACTGTAGGATTGACTGAGACTGAATGCATAAAAGAGGGATTAAAATATAAAACCGGAAAGTACAGATTCGGAGCTCTTGGCAAAGCGATCGCTATTGATAAAACAGACGGATTTGTTAAGATAATAGTAAATGAAGACAGACAAATTATAGGCGCATCAATTGTTGGGGAACTTGCAACTGAATTGATTACTGTGCTTACATTGGCAGTAGAACTGGGACTTAATATTGACCAGATGGATCAGGCTATGTATGCTCATCCATCATTAAGCGAGGCTATAATGGAAGCCTTACACGCTTTTTGACAATACAACGATAGTATAAAAACAGAAAATGGGGTAGAACAGTGCGATTAATACATAATGAAAACCTGATGCCACAAATTAATCTTGCTATTGAAGAATATCTTCTGGAAAACAGTACTGAAGATATATTCATGCTCTGGCGGAATAGTCCGTCAATTATCGTGGGAAGAAATCAAAACACAATGGTGGAAATTAATTATTCTTATGTGATTGAGAACAAAATCAATGTCGTACGCAGGATGAGCGGGGGAGGCGCGGTATTTCACGATTTAGGAAATGTCAATTACACTTTTATAACTGACTATAATAAAGAATCAGTTATGAATTTTGGAAAATATGCGCAACCAATAATTGATGCATTGGCTGGATTAGGAATCTCGGCTGAGATAAGAGGCAGAAATGACATTGTGATTGGTGATAAAAAGATTTGTGGCAATGCTCAATATATTTTAGGGAACAGAATAATGCACCATGGGTGTATATTGTTTTCTGCAAAATTAGATAATTTGCAGCAGGCTCTCAATGTTAATGCTGAGAAGCTGAAAGGAAAGGGCGCCGCTTCTGTAAGAAGCCGTGTAGCCAATATTATTGACTATCTTGATAAAAAAATGGAAGTTACGGATTTTATAAGTTATCTGGAAGATTATATCTTAAAGCATTATGAAGGCAGCAGGATAGTAAATTTAAGTGAAAGCGAAATGGAAGGTATAAAGCGGATATCTGAAAGCAAATATGCAAACTGGGATTGGAATTTCGGTAAATCTCAGGAGTATAACTTTAGAAATCAGGCCAGGTTTAATGCCGGCAGCGTTGAAGTTATAATGAATGTAGAATCGGGAATAATAAAAAATTGCAGGATTTTTGGGGATTTCTTCAATATAAAACCGGTATCAGAACTGGAAAATATGTTGGTCGGCCAAAAACATGAATTTTTATGCATTAATGATTTGATCAGCAGGATCCCGGTAGATCAATATATCGTTGGATTGTCCGATAAAGAGCTGCTATCGCTATTATTTTAAAAAAGTGTATTGGAATGTATTAACATAAAAATAAATTGGTAGAGACGAAAAATTATATTATAATTAAATCAATATCAAAAAATAGTACGATAAAGGATGAAAACTTTATGTTGGCAAAACGTTTGGATTTTATCACTAAGATTCTGGAAGAAAAAGGCAGTGTTGAGGTTTCTGAATTAAGCAGGTTGTGCGGTGTTACAGAGAAAACGATCAGGCTGGATCTAAAGAAACTGGAGGAACTGCAGATTGCAAAAAGGGTCCATGGCGGAGCATTGCTGCGTAAAGAAGGGAATGAGATATTTCCAATCAATAAGAGAAAAGCCGGCCATACCAGACAAAAACATTCAATAGCCAATACAGCATTAAAACTGATAAATGATGGTGACACGATTTTTCTTGACTCAGGGACAACAACACTGGAACTTGCAAAGATTCTGGATAAGCAGGTCATAGTAATCACGAATGACCCGTTTATTGCCTATGAACTGCTTGAAAACGAAAAGGTCACCTTATATGTTACAGGTGGAAGGTTAAACAGAGAACGTGGTTCATATACATATGTTGGGCCGGACGCATTAACCACTATTAATAATTATAGCGCGAATAAGTGTTTTTTAGGGGGAAGCGCGCTGAATTTCGAACGAGGTATTATGGTGTTTTCAACCGATGAAGTTGAAGTTAAACGAAGTATGCTTCAGAATTCACAGATAAGCATATGCCTGATGGATTACAGTAAATTTCATAAAATTGCTTTTACTTCATATGCGCAGGTACATGAGATAAATAAAATTGTAACTGATGATGAAATTACAGATGAGGATATTGATTTCCTGGTAAGTAAGGGTATAGATGTGTTGATCGCAGAAAATGAATAGAACGTAAAACTAAGTATATAAAGTATCATACTGTTATGCAGATGGAAGACGAATGCGCTGTTATTTTGATGCAAAGTACCTTTAGATTAACAAGTGTATTACTTGAACAGCGTATGACACAGTCTTCTTTTTATATTTATAATTATTTACGCAGAGTCTGTTCCGGCTTCATACTGAATAATATAATCAGTTTATCGGAGATATGTATTGTTAATCAGAGTTGTTTTATATGATGATAAAAGTTATAATCTTATTGCTTTTAATAATGAATTATAAGAATCAAGGGAGAATATGAATGAAAAAACTGATATCTTGGAATGTCAACGGATTAAGAGCGGTACTGGGGAAGGGTTTCCTTGATTTTTTCGATGGTAAACAGCCTGATATACTTTGTCTTCAGGAAACAAAGATTACAGAAGGGCAGCTTGACCTGGAACTGGAAGGTTATGAATCATACTACAACTATGCTGAAAAGAAAGGTTATTCAGGAACTGCTGTCTATACAAAAATAAAACCTGTGAATGTTACATACGGTATCGGGATAGAGAAACATGATAACGAAGGCCGGGTCATCACCCTTGAATTTGAAAAATGTTATCTGGTTAACGTATATGTGCCAAATTCTCAAAGAGAATTGGTGAGGTTGCCCTACAGGATGGAATGGGAGGATGACTTCAGGGCATATTTGGTTTCTCTCGACAGAAAAAAACCTGTAATATTCTGCGGGGACCTGAATGTAGCACATAAAGAGATAGATCTTAAAAATCCTTCTACAAATCGCCGAAACGCCGGATTTACCGACGAAGAAAGGAACAAGTTCACCCAGCTGTTGGAAGCAGGATTCATAGATACGTTCCGCTATTTTTATCCTGACAAGACCGGGGCTTACACATGGTGGTCATATATGTTCAAAGCCCGTCAGAACAATGCCGGTTGGCGTATTGACTATTTCTGCGTGTCTGAATCATTGAAGGATAAAATCCACGATGCTGTCATCCATTCCGATGTCATGGGTTCGGATCACTGCCCTGTAGAGTTACTTATTGATGATGATTGCTTTTGATTCATAGAAAAGCAGATCGGCTTATCTCAATGAGAAACCTTGAACCCGCCAGCATTGTCATCCTGAACGGAACGAAGTGGAGTGAAGGATCTTGTACGATAACGCAAAAGATTCTTCGCTAACGCTCAGAATGACATGGAAGGACAAGATTCTTCGCTGCGCTTAGAATGATGGAACTAATTAGTTCGCACATTTTATCCTTTGTACTATTCCCTGTAAAACATGAATAGAATAGATTGTCCAGTTCTTATTCTTTGGGGAGTGGTATTGTGGAGGCTTTGGAACGCGCTCATATCTTCGATGATATAAAAGACAATTTCCATGGTCTTACTGAGGCAGAGGCGGCTCAAAGACTTGAAATCTATGGCAGGAATGTCATAAAGCAAGGTAAAAAGAAGTCATGGCTGAAAACACTGTTATCCCAATTCACTGATTTAATGATAATCATTCTGATAGTATCGTGCATCATATCCTTCTTCATGGGCGAAAACAGCGAAGGTATCGCGATTCTTGCTATCCTGATCTTAAACGGGCTTCTGGGCTTTATCCAGGAAATGAGGACCGAAAAGGCTATCGAAGCTCTCATGAATATGGCGGCTCCGCATGCTAAAGTGATCCGTGACGGAACCATAAAAGATATCACTGCCGTTATGGTTGTGCCGGGAGATTTGATAGTGATCGAAGCGGGGGACCGTGTTCCTGCTGATTGCGTGATTATTGAAGGCAATTCCCTGTTTTTGGACGAATCAATGCTGACCGGCGAATCGATACCTGCGTCAAAAAATCAAATAAATAGAAGAACTTACAGGCAGGACGGGATCACCAATTCAAACATCCTGTATATGGGCAGCATGGTAACCAACGGAACCGGAAGAGCTCTTGTAACAGCAACCGGAATGAATACCGAAATGGGAAAGATAGCCGACATGATCGTAACGGCAGGAACTGAGGAAACCCCTTTACAAAAAAAGTTGGAAAGACTGGGAGAAATAATAGTTACTTTCTGCCTTATTATTTGCGGGTTGGTAGCTCTAATGGGCATATTTAGAGGAGAGCCTATAGTACAGATGCTTTTGGGCGGGATCAGCCTTGCTGTCGCGGCGGTACCTGAAGGTCTTCCTGCTGTTGTGACCATAGCATTAGCTATCGGCGTCCGGAGAATGGTACAGCGAAATGCGCTGATAAGACGCCTTCCTGCTGTTGAAACCCTGGGTTGCGCAACCGTCATCTGTTCTGATAAAACAGGGACCCTGACCGAAAATCGTATGACAGTCGTATCGGCTTATGCAGGAAAATGCTCCTATGACCTTGAAAGAAATTCAGACGGCAGTATGGTTATAGTCAGCAAAGGAAGAGAAGTCAAACAGGATAAGGCTTTCGCGCTAAGGCTACTTTTAAAAACAGGTTTGATCTGCAGCAATGCCCGTCTTGTCGAAGCTAAGGACAAAAAAGCCAGGACCATAGATATAGAAGGAGATCCGACGGAAGTCGCTTTGGTGAGGGCAGCCATAGATTTTGGTATGGATAAAAGTACGATGGATTCATATTACAGAAGGGTTAAGGAGATCCCATTCGATTCTGACCGGAAATTGATGTCGGTAGTCAGCAGGACCAATAAAGGAGAGCTCTTCCTCTTTGCCAAGGGAGCGCCGGAAGTAATACTCGATAAATGCAGCAAGATATTGGTTGGAGAATATGAAAGAGAATTGACCTTAAACGAACGTGAAAACGTAATGAAGGAATGCAGGAAAATGACGGCTATGGCTCTCCGGGTTATTGGCTTTGCCTATAGGATCGTTGAAAAGAGCCAACTGTGGAGCGACAGGTTAGAAGAGAAAATGGTGTTCATTGGTCTTGCGGGAATGACTGATCCGCCTCGAAAAGAAGCCCTGGACGCTGTTTTCAGATGCAGAAGGGCCGGAATAAAGACGGTAATGATAACCGGCGACCATAAGGAAACAGCGAAAGCAGTAGCTGCGGCTCTGGATATATACCGGGACGGGGATAGGATATTGACCGGCGCTGAAATGGACCAATTAAGCGATAAAGAGCTGGAGGATATATGCAATGAAACAACGGTATATGCCAGGGTATATCCGAGGCATAAGCTTAGGATAGTCAGGGCCTACAGGGCTAAAGGCCATATCGTGGCCATGACGGGCGACGGAGTCAATGACGCTCCGGCGGTAAAAGATGCCGACATCGGGATCGCCATGGGTAAGTCGGGTACTGACGTGACCCGTCAATCTGCCGCAATGATCCTTATGGACGACAATTTCTCCAGTATAGTGGCAGCGGTGGAGGAAGGCAGAAATATTTATTCAAATATTAGAAAGTTTATTCGTTATCTGTTGTCCTGCAATGTCGGGGAAGTTCTTACCATGTTCCTGGCTTCATTGATCGGCCTGCCCATACCCTTGATGCCGGCACAAATATTAATAGTCAATCTTGCGACTGATGGATTGCCGGCTATCGCCCTGGGGCTTGAACCCGGTGAACCGGAAATTATGAACGTGCCGCCCAGGTCACCGAATGAAAGCATATTTGCCCATGGGCTTTCAGGAGTGATCGCTATAAGAGGCATATTGATTGCGCTTTCAACGCTGGCAAGTTTTATTGTAATATTTACTAACAGCAAAAACCTTGCTACAGCCCGGACAGCCGCACTGGTTACACTGGTCCTTTCGCAGCTGATCCATGTTTTTGAATGCAAGTCCGAAACCAGAGGACTATTTGAAATAAAACTGTTTTCAAATATTTATTTGGTCCTTGCGGTCATAAGCTCAATATTTATGCTTCTGGGAGTAATATACCTGCCTTTCATGATACCCGTATTCGGGACTGTTCCCTTAAGCTTAAACGAATGGATGATATCTGGCGGAATAAGTTTATTGGTACCTGTGATTTTCGGCATATGGAGGGAGAAGAAGAATAAGAATAAGAAACGAGGGCTAATATCATCCTAAGCGAAGCGCAGCGAAGTCGAAGGATCTTTAAATGTTGTCATGAAGATTCTTCGCTAGCGCTCAGAATGACATGAATATACGGATCGTTCAGCTAAGACGAAGGATCTTTTAATGGTGCCACAAAGATTCTCCGCTTGCGTTCAGAATGACACGAGAATAAATCCTGTGGACCCCGCAGCGGTGCCGGAACGAAATATCTCTCGCCGGAACTCGGAACTATACCGGGCAAGACTTTCACCTTGTCCGGTCTTTTTTTGCCCGGCCTTTTATTTGGTTGCCATATTAGTTATACTTATGGTAAGTGTAAGGTGTTATGCCCACTAATTCAAAAGAAGGGGTGCATATTATGTTGTCAATACAGAATGTATCCAAAACATACTCAAAAGGCAATGTAAAAGCAGTTGACAATATTTCGCTGTCAGTAAAAAAGGGAGAAATTTTCGGATTTTTGGGACCAAACGGTGCAGGCAAAACCACTACAATCAAAATGATTACCGGAATTCTGCCCATAGACGAAGGCAAAATTACGGTTTGTGGATATGACATTGAGAAGGAACCCATCAAAGCTAAGATGAGCATGGGCTTTGTACCCGATACCCATGATATTTATGAAAGGCTTAAGGGGATCGAATATCTTAATTTCATCGCAGATGTGTATGAGGTTCCGTCTGACGTAAGAAAAAAACGGATCGAAAAGTATATTGAAATGTTTGAAATGAAAAAGGCAGTCGGGCAGCCTATCAAGAGTTATTCCCACGGTATGAAGCAAAAGATAATCGTCATGGGGGCTCTTTTGCACCAGCCGCCGCTTTGGATAATGGATGAGCCTCTAACGGGATTGGATCCGAAATCAGCCCACCTTCTCAAAGAAGAAATGAATAGCCACTGTGCTAATGGAAACACTGTCTTTTTCTCCACTCATGTGCTGGAGGTAGCAGAAAAGATATGTCACAGGGTAGGGATCATTAACAAAGGGAAAATCATTGCCGTCGGTACTATTGATGAATTACGGCAGTCGAAGGATTCCTCTTTGGAAAGCATATTCTTAAGTCTGACTGAAGAAGGAAGTGGCAGTAATGCGTAAATTTTTAAGTTTGATGAAACTTCAGATAAATGCCAGATACGGACTTTCAAATCTTCTGTATAACGCAAAAAACGATAAGAAGGCTCTGTTGAAAAGTTTAGGGATGGGTCTTGTGGTTCTTATCGCTTTAGCTGAAGTGGTAGGATTGTACACTTTTATGATGATCCAGCTATATAAGGGAGCCTCCGCAGCCAATATACCGCAGATAGTATTGACGATGGCGGCGGTCGTTACCGGAGTTTTTGCGCTTGTATTCGGTATTTTCTATATACTGAGCGGCATATTCCTGGCAAAAGATACCGAGTTTCTTTCAAGTTTGCCTCTTTCCCAGGGAAGTATCTTTGCGTCTAAATTTTTGCTCGTGTTATTAGGCGAATATCCTTTTGCTTTTTTCCTGATGCTGCCGCCGGCAATCATTTACGGTATAAATCAGGATATGGGTGTTGTCTATTATCTTCTGGCGCTTATTTGCATACTGTTTATACCTCTGGTGCCCCTGGTTATTTCCGCAATTTTTTCGCTGCTTCTTATGAATATAGTCGGCCGGTCCAGACGCCGGGATTTGATTACTATTATCGGGACCATGATCCTGGTTGTAGGAATGTTTTTAGGCCAGAACTATTTAATAAGCCGAATGCCTGAAAATCAGCAGGAGTTTTTGGCGGAGCTCGTGAAAAACAGTAATCTGGTGGTTGAAATCATGGGAAGGGCATTTCCTCCCGCAATATGGATAACCAGGATCCTTTCAGGTACATTCAATGAAGCGGCAGTCAATATGGCATATCTTCTTATTGTATCGCTATGTGCCTTCGTACTGGTTTATCTGATTGCGTCGTTCATATACCAGAGAGGAGCGACTGCCCAATTGGAGACCGAAGCTTCAACAGGAAAAGCCCGGTTGAGTTACAGGAGCACATCACAAATATGGGCTATTTTCAGAATTGAATGGTTGACTATATTAAGAACTCCTATTTACGCCCTGAATTCATTGGTTATGATATTTGTGGCGCCTTTGATCATGATCATGCCAATGTTCGGGGGGAATTATGCCCAAGGCTCCAGTTTAGAGAACCTGTTTAAGCTTATTGAAAGCAGCGGGTCAACTCCTTTATTGCCGATGATCGTAGCCGGGGTGGTTACATTGTTCGTGCTGATGAATCCTGCGGTATCCAGCACATTCTCAAGGGAAGGGAAAAATATTTGGATACTTAAAAATATCCCGGTCAAACCGGAAATCCAGGTTTATGGAAAGCTCCTGGCCGGATATTCCATATCTTTTATAGCTGCGGTACTCTCTGCTGTTGTGGCTATGCTGTCATTCAGGATCCCGCCCGTAGCTACTGTAATGGCAATAATATTGTCTGCTGCGGCATTGGTGCCAATTAGCGCAGTGGGTATTTTTATAGATATGATGCGGCCGAAGCTGGTATGGAATAATCCGCAGGAGGCCATAAAACAGAATTTCAATGTTGTTGTGGCAATGCTTCTGGGGTTTGTCACACTTACGATATTTGGAGCGATAGGGTATTTTGTGGCCGCTTTTGTACCATATACTTTCGCGGCATTCATGATAATGATGGTCATTCTTCTGGTATTTTCATATATTTCAATAAAGGTCCTTAAGATAACGGCTCAGGGCGCTTATAGGAAAATTGAGGGTTAGCGGCATCGATCAATCTTCATCGGAAGGTTCGGCTATGCCTAAGCAGTTATTGATGGCTGAGCCGAAGGATATTGCATTGGTTCCGTACTTTTGACGGATTTTATCAATGGCTGTTTCCAGTTGCTCCTGTCGTTTCCTTTCATTATCGTCGCAGTCGGAAAATAGTGATATTTGTTCTATTTCTTCATTGGCCGGAACCAGATTGGTTCCGGTTATCGTTAATGTTCTTATGGGGGCGTTCAAATTCCACGATTTTTTTATAAGTTCCAGCGCATGCTGGGAGATTTCTTTTGCAAGATAAGTAGGGTATGGCAATGGTTTTTGCCTTGATTTTGTTTTAAAATCAGGGTCCTTGATAGAGATCTGTATGGTGGAACATTTTAAACCGTATTTGCGAAGCCTTGCGGCCACGGTGTCGGCAAGGGCGTTAATGCTTACGGTTATATCCGCTAACCCTTTAAGATCTCTTTTGAAGGTCATTCCGTTTCCGACAGATTTTACAGGGTCAGGTTCATAAATGGATTTAACGGGGGAATCATCAATCCCGTTGGCATATTCATGTATAAGTTTTCCTGTTTTCCCCAAGAGTGAAATTATGAGGTCCTTGTCGCTGTTTGCCAAATCGCCTATCGTGTAGATATTTATTTTGTTGAGTATCTTTTTTGCCTGTCTTCCCACATAGAGAAGGGAGGAGACAGGCAGCGGATGAACGATAGATTTGAAGTTATCTCTGCTTATGACAGTCGTCGCATCAGGCTTTTTATAATCGCTGCCGAGTTTTGCGAATACTTTATTAAACGAGACTCCTACGGATATGGTCAATCCCGTTTCATCCCGGACGACCTTGCGAAGAGTGTCGGCGATTTGTTTGCCGTCGCCGAAAAGATGCACGCTGTCGGTCACATCCAGCCATGACTCATCGATCCCGAAGGGTTCAACTTTATCGGTATACCGCTCGTATATTTTATTTACGATCCTTGAATACTTTTTATACTCATCATGATGAGGCGGGACCAATACCAGATGGGGGCATTTCTTTTTTGCCTCCCATATGGTCTCGGCAGTCTGCACATTATATTTTTTTGCCAATTCATTTTTAGCCAGGATTATTCCATGCCGGTTCTCAGGGTTCCCGCAAACTGCCATGGGGACATCCTTTAGCTCAGGCGCAAGGATACACTCCACAGAAGCATAGAAGCCGTTGCAATCACAGTGTAGTATCGTTCTGTCCATGTTTTATCACCAGACTCCTGTAAAAGTGGTCAAAAAAGCAGTTTACGTACGTTAGAAATTACTGATGATCTCACCCCAAATATCAAGTTCCAGCCGAATGTCGGGGGTATCTTTGTGTTCCGGTATATTGCCCAGTCTCCAAAGAGAAAGCCCTTTTATACCGAACAATTTTGCAAGCTTGATTTTCTCGGCAATACTCCGCTGGTTCTCATACCAAATCACATTATCCATGCCGTCTTCACTGCTGTAGAACTTGGCATACGGATTCTGGCTGTATTCAGAGTAATCTAACTGGACTCCGGTAAGGAATCTTTGTATCAGCTGGCTGTATAAAGGATGGTAAGGAACCGACCTTTCAACCTTCCCGTCTTTAAGCTTCCATTGGACAGCATCCATTGAAAGCTGCAGCCATATTTTATTAAGTTCCCGGACTCCTGAAACAGGGTCGGTAATGCTCTTTAATGCGCAATAAACTTCATCAATGGGGGTAACCGGAGTATCGGTGTAACCCCTCTGCATTTCTTCCTCAGTTAATGAAACCGCATCGTAGTCATGAGCCATAAGAATCACTTTGTCGGCGATCTCACCGATAGTTCTATAATCATATCCGTCGAAATAGACCTGTCCTGGCTTTCCCCTGGGATGGACAGCCACGTACAGTTTTTTGTTTGTCTTGGAAAGATCAGCTTTAAGTTCTGTTAAAAATTCGTTATATGCCTGTTTTAAGGTATCTCCTTTGAATCCTTCGAAATCAGATACCATTCCGTCGAAGCTGAAAGAAGAACCATATTTTTTAGTTTCATTGACCATATTTACCATAGCGTTGATGACCGGTTTTCTGATTTCCGGGTGTGTAACGATGTATTCAGCCAGTTTTACAGTTTTGCCGGTGTCAGGGTCAATTATGTTCTGATCCTTTACGAAGAACATAAGCTGGCGGGAAACATTGTTGTCTGCTGCTTTTTCAAGGACTCCCTGATATCCTGTGGGAATGTAGTAGGGATTGTCTCCGCCGCCGTCGGTATTGATATAAACCTGTTTTGTATTTTCGTCATATTCCAGCTGAGCCCAGCCAAAACTTACCGAATCCAGCTGTGAAAACTTATCAATTTGACTTGAGGAGCTGATTGCATAGAAGGCATGAAGTTCCTGCATAGGGGTGTTGAGCTTATCATACATGCGGATCATCATTGCGGCGGCCTGCTCTCTCGTTGCAATGCCGTTGGGACTGAAAGTGTTTGGTCCCGTACCTGCTGTAATGCCTAAATCCCTGGCTATGGTTATGTACCCATAATTCCTGGTGACATCGTCAAAAGGTTTTCCCAGTATGTCAAGCTGGCCTGCCAGGGTGTCATAGCCCAGAGTCCTGACAATCATGATAGCCATTTCTTCACGGGTTATAGGGTCATCGGTGCGGAAATAATCGCTGTCCTTTTTTATTACACCATGGGCTAGAGCTGTTTCGATGGTTCCGTAGAAATTATGAGCAGGATCCATGTTATCCTTAAAACTTCCCTTATCCGGCTTTATGATCTCCCATCTCATAAGCCGTACCAGGTAAGTTACAAACTCGCCTCTGGTAATGGTTCTGCCTACACCATACATATTGTTGCCGACTCCTGCGGTAATACCAAGCTCCCTTAACCGGTGGATCTGGGTGTATGCAAAATGATTGGGCGGTACGTCCGAAAAGGGTTTCACCTGCTGGGCAGATGATTTTGTAATATAAATTAATGGATTTATCAACAGAGACAGAATAAGAAGAAACAATATCATTGATTTTTTATATGTCATTCCAATCAAACCTTTCATTAGTATAGAAATATTCTTAAGTTAAAAGCGATGCAGCCTATATGGTAATGATATAAAAAACGGTATTGCAAGTCAATCGAGGATCAATATCCGTGTATAATATCAAATGACAATTGCAGTATTCTGGATTTCCTTTGATAAAGCATCTTTCGAAGCCTGTTTTGCTTTTATTGAGAAAAAATTTCCAATATGATATATTTTAAAATGTATCGTGGATCAAAACATCTGCTACTCATCTATTCAATTACAAAGTAAAAGTTGATAAAATTATAGGAGACTGAGAATATGGAGAAATTTGAATACAAAACACTCTTTACAGATGCCAAAGGAGTGCTTGGGGGTAAAGTGAACCAAAGCACATTCGAAAATGAATTGAACCTATTAGGATTACAGGGATGGGAGTTAGTAAGTACTGTAGCTACCGCTCAAAGCTATGGCAGCACAAGATGGGTGATCTCAGTGTTTAAACGAAAGATAGAAGAAAAAAGATAGAAGTAAAATGATAATTGGACACGCAAGGACTGAGCTTCCAGTTATCCATAAAACGCTGACTGCCCAATATCAGTAATTTCGTTAAGTATAATAGAACCAATTATTTTTTTATACGTCAATTGTATTGGGAGGAAGCATCATGGATAAAAAGGGATATATTATTACTGTTTACTCTTTAGCGCACCTGGTTGTAGATTTTTCTTGTGCGTTTCTCATGTTTTCCCGTGTTAATGATAGTTCCCAATGGTATGTATGTCTTCTCCTTTATAATTTTTGCGCTTTTGCCATGCAGATGCCAATAGGCCTGCTTGCTGACAAAATAAACCGTAATGCCATTTTTGCAGCAGCAGGGTGTGTTTTTGTAGCTCTTTCTTTCAGCATAAGCAATTTTTCTGTGCCTTGCGCAGTGATGGCCGGTTTAGGAAACGGCTTATTCCATGTTGGCGGTGGTATTGATGTACTGAATATCAGTAAAGAAAAAAGCAGCGCTTTAGGAATTTTCGTTTCTCCGGGAGCCTTTGGTTTGTATTTGGGTACGCTTATCGGAAAGAATGGTGAGCTATCTTCAATTTTAATAGTGGTAATACTGCTGGCTATGGCAGCAGTGATTTTGACTGTTTGCTATAAAGGCAAAGGTTCCTTTCTTTCGGATAACTTGCCTGTGTCCTTTAAAAATATGGATTCTCCGGCAAATATGCTGGCAGTGATAAGCCTATTTATTGTTGTGTGCTTACGATCATATGTGGGAATGCTGATAAATTTCCCCTGGAAATCCGAGAAGCCATGGGGCCTGGTTCTGATATGTGCCATTGTTTTAGGGAAAGCCTTTGGAGGGATTTTAGCCGATGAAATCGGAAGCAGTAAGGCCTCAGTTTTATCCCTTGGCCTTTCAGCAATTTTATTTATGTTTTCACAATATCCTGTTGCGGGAATTCTGGCAGTTTTTCTCTTTAATATGACCATGCCGATCACCCTGTGGGCTGTGGCACGTATTTTACCCGGGGCTAAAGGCTTTTCATTTGGTCTTTTAACCTTCGGATTATTTTTAGGATTTATACCTGTTTATTTTGGGTCAAACCCCATAATACATACACCCTTAGGTTTTGCTGTGGCATCCTTGATATCCCTGGGACTTTTGCTTTCAGGCCTTAGAAAGGCGGTGGCACAGCAATGAACGACCTTTTGCCAGTTCTGGGCATATCACTTGGGTTTACACTTCTTATTGAAGGAACATTTGCTTTTGTTACGGGCATCCGCTCGGGAAAAGACTTTCTTTTAGTTTTTTTTGTGAATTTGCTTACAAATCCTGCGGCTGTGATGTGTTACTATTATGTTGTTTCTTTTGCCAATATAAATTACTTGGTTATAAAACTGCCTATTGAGATTATTGTGATTTTGGTGGAAGGATTTTATTACAAAAAATATTCTGGTTCTATACAGAAACCCTTTTTATTTTCGGCTTTTGCAAATGTGCTTTCTTTTGGGACAGGGCTGATAGTTAATGCTTTAATATAAAAGTATGGGAGGAATAAAAATGAAAAAATTCGTATTTTCCAAGGTTTTAGTATTTTTATTGATTTGTCTTATAACCACTTCATGGAATTTTACATTTGTATATGGGGACGTGATTTGGGAGCCTCAGGACAGATTTTACGAGAAAGAGAGAGAGAATTGTAAATATGTAAACAGGACATATTTTGCCAATGGTGAGAAGGGTTATGTTACGGTCTATAAAAATCCTGAATCCAAATATGTGGTTACGGATATCGAAAACGGTGAAGACATCCATATCCGATTTACTTATAAGGATAAATCCGGCCGGGAATGGGGCATGGCAGAGTTCAATGGAAAGGGTTATAAAACCGGATGGATGCTTATGGGTGAGCTCATGGTTCGATATGACCATTTATCCTTCTATGAGGACCATGCAAAAGATTTTACAGACTATGATGGAAGTTTTTATCCTGATGAATATGAAGATAAAATTGTAGTTTGGAAATATCCTGGGTCAGATGTAATTATCAGCCATATAAACCAGGATGATTTAAAGGAATATCCACCGGATTTTTCTTATATGTATATAGACAATGAGGGGAAGAAATGGGCTTACTTCGGATACTATATGGGACGGAGAGATGGATGGGTGTGCCTGACCGATCCTGTAAACGAAAGTTTGCCTGCAATAAAGATTGAATATGAAGGGCTGATCCCCGCATCAAAACCTGATAGAACTCCTGCCCAGAGAAATGGTTCAGGGCTGTTTATCGGTCTTGTTGCCGGGCTTGTAATAGTAACAGCTATTCTTATTAAGGTGTTTTATGGCAATAAGAATAAGGCAAAGCCTTCATGAATAACATTGCGTCGTTGATTTTAAAGCCAGAGTTAATTTTCATTAACATTTTGCAAAAGGAACAGTTTTCCTGTTTGATAACATGGTTTTTGTGGTAATAACAAATAATATATAAAATATAAACTAAAAGGAAGAAAGGGGAATGCTTATGCGTGAAATCTTCTATAGATGCAATACATGTGGTAACATTGTCGCTATGATCAAAACCGGGGGCGGGACTTTGACATGCTGCGGCCAGGAAATGGAGAAATTGGTGGCAAACACAGTCGATGCTTCCAAGGAAAAGCATGTACCCGCTGTTTCAGTTGATAACGGTACCATCAAGGTAGAGGTGGGTTCGGTGCTTCATCCAATGTTGCCTGAACACTATATTGAATGGATCGCCCTGGTTGCTGATGATAAGATCGAGATTAAATACTTAAAGCCCGGAATGGAACCAAAGGCTGAATTTGAATACCATTTTAGTTCTGAAGTAGAAAAAGTCCCGTATACTGACGGGGATGATGAAGTCCCCAATTGTGAAGGGCAGCCCTGCAACTTTGTAACTACCGAGAAAAAGGCAACCAATATAAGTATTTATGAATATTGCAATCTCCATGGCCTTTGGAAAACAGAGATCAAATAATTTTATTTGAGAAAAAGTTAAAAGTCGTTTCATGCATACATGGATACTTACCTGGGCAGTATTAAAATAAACAAATACTGTTGAGGGAGTTTTTATGGCAGACAATAAGTTCAAGGAAAAGCATATGGCTAAACCGGTTGAGAAGCATGAAACGGCTGCATGGGCAAATATCGAATCTATTAAACAGGTTTCGAAAGTAAGTATGCCCAGTGATGTGCAGGTTGACAATGCTAAAGAATATGCCGATAGCAATGAAAAATAAAGGGAGCGTCAAGCTCCCTTTATTTCATCTGAGCGGGTCTATTCTTAGGATCAAACCGGCTTGTCTCAATAAGAAACCTTGCACCCGCCAGCATTGTCATCCTGAACGGAACGAAGTGGAGTGAAGGATCTTGTACGATAACGCAAAAGATTCTTCGCTTACGCTCAAAATGACATGGGGATTGTCATCCTGAGCGAAGCGCAGCGAAGTCGAAGGATCTAAAAAGAGTTAACATACAAAGATTCTTCGCTTACGCTCAGAATGACAACGTCAAATCCTCCGAAGCAGATCGGCTTATCTCCATGAGAAACCTTGCACCCGCCAGCATTGTCATCCTGAACGGAACGAAGTGGAGTGAAGGATCTTGTACGATAACGCAAAAGATTCTTCGCTTATGCTCAGAATGACAAAAGAGCTCAGAATGGCATTTATCACAATTCCGCCATGCGCTTGTAGCTATTGTAGCGTTCCATTGCGTGTTTTTCTGAGATTTCGTACATTTCATCCGCGATCTCAGGGAACACGTTTTTAAGGGACGAATACCTGACTTCGCTGGTTATGAAATCCTTATAAGGTTTTGTAGGCTCCTTGGAATCAAGGATGAACGGATTCTTGCCTTCCTCCGCAAGCATGGGATTATATCTGTACAACTGCCAGTAACCGGCCTCAACAGCCCGCTTCTCCTGCAACATACTTGTTCCCATACCGGTCCTTATACCATGGCTTATACATGGCGAATAAGCGATTATAAGGGACGGGCCCTCGTAATTTTCAGCCTCGGTGATTGCTTTTATGGTCTGGTTAAAATTGGCCCCCATAGCTATTTGCGCTACATATACATAGCCATAGCTCATAGCCATAAGTCCCAGATCCTTTTTCTTTATCTTTTTGCCGGCGGCCGCAAATTTGGCCACGGCAGAGGTGGGAGTGGATTTTGAAGCCTGTCCGCCTGTATTTGAATAGATTTCCGTATCCATCACGAAGATGTTGACATCATCCCCTGAAGCAAGGACATGGTCAAGACCTCCATAGCCTATATCATAAGCCCATCCGTCGCCGCCAATTATCCAGAAGGATCTCTTGATCAGGAAGTCCTTAAGCTCATATATTTTTGCCAATATGGGGTTTGAAAGATGCTCAGAGTTTTCCAGAACTTTGATCAAATCGTCCGATGCGCCTACTGTCAATTCACCGTTGTCGATGTTGTCCAGCCAGTGGCTCAAGACTTCCTTAACAGCCTCACTGATATCGGAGTTCAGGGCTTCTTGGGCAAGATGAGCAAGCTTTTCCCTTATTTGTTTGACTCCCAGATACATTCCATATCCGTACTCGGCATTGTCTTCAAACAAGGAATTTGCCCAGGCAGGTCCTCTGCCGTTGCTTTTTGTGCTGTATGCTATTGAAGGGGAGCTGGCAGCCCAGATGGATGAACAGCCTGTAGCGTTGGCTATCATCATCCTGTCGCCGTAGAGTTGGGTCAAAAGCTTGATATACGGTGTTTCGCCGCAGCCCGGACATGCGCCGTTGAATTCAAGGCAGGGCTCCAACAGCTGGCTTCCCTTGACGGTTTTTGGATTGAATATGCCGGCTTTATTCTTTACTGTTAACGCATACTCCCAGTTGTCGCTTTCGGCAGCTACCAATTCTTCAGCCGGCTGCATGATCAAGGCTTTTCCTTTTGCGGGACAAACATCAGCGCAATTTCCGCAGCCTGTGCAATCCAGAGGAGAGATCTGTATGCGCCATGACAAATGTTCCAAACCTTTACCGGCAACCGGTTTGGTTTTAAAATTCTTGGGAGCGTTTCTGACCTCTTCCTCATCCAATACAAAGGCACGAATGGTGGCATGGGGGCATACATATGAACACTGGCCGCACTGGATACATTTTTCGATGTCCCAGAAAGGCAGCATCACCGCTATGCCGCGCTTTTCGTAACGTGTGGTCCCCAATGGGTGAGAGCCGTCCTCCATGTTTTTGAAAGCGCTTACCGGAAGCTCGTCTCCTTCATGCCTTGCCATCTTTCTTTGGATTTTCTTTATGAATTCAGGCTCTTCCTTTTCTTCTTTAGGTTTATCTTCTGCGTTTTTCCACGCATCCGGTATCTTTACTTCGATCAAGGCTTTGATTCCCTCATCCACTGCTGCCTTGTTCATATCCACGATTTTTTGACCCTTCTTGCCGTACATTTGCTCAATGGAATTCTTCAGATAGCTTACTGCCTCCTCTACGGGAATTATTTTGGCCAGCTTAAAGAAAGCCGCCTGCATCACCATGTTGATACGATTCCCAAGTCCGATTTCAGACGCGATGGATATAGCGTCGATTATATAGAACTTGATATCATTTTGCGCAAGATAGCGCTTGATTGAAGCAGGAAGATGTTCTTCCAGTTCGGCTTCGGACCAGGGGCAGTTTAACACAAATGTCCCGCCTTTTTTAAGCCCTTTTAGTACATCGAAATTATATATAAATGATTTATTGTGGCAGGCGATATAATCCGCATGATAAACAAGATATGGGCTTCTTAACGGGCTTGGTCCGAATCTCAAATGGGATATGGTAGAACCGCCGGATTTTTTACTGTCGTAGGAAAAGTATCCCTGCACGTATTTGTCGGTGTTGTCACCTATAATTTTTATGGCGGTTTTATTGGCTCCTACAGTACCGTCGGAACCCAATCCCCAGAACTTGCAGCTGATGGTGCCTTCAGGTGTGGTGTCCACGATTTCTTCTTCCTTAAGAGATAGATTGGTTACATCGTCCACGATCCCAATGGTAAATTTGTCTTTTGGGGATTCAGATTTCAGATTCTTATAAACCGCAATAATCTGGGAAGGGGTCGTATCTTTCGAACCCAGTCCGTAACGGCCTCCTACGATAAGAGGCTTTTGACTCTTATTCTGGAAAGCTTTCACTACATCAAGATACAGAGGTTCGCCAGGGGACCCCGGCTCTTTGGTCCTGTCCAAAACAGCGATTTTCTTTACCGTGCCGGGCAGTGCCTCAAAGAAATGTTTCTCTGAGAAAGGACGGTAAAGGTGAACAGATATGACCCCTGTTTTTTCACCCTTTTGATTGAGGTAATCAACGGTTTCCTTGATGGTATCACATACCGAGCCCATGGCCACGATCACATATTCGGCATCTTTTGCGCCGTAATAGTCAAATAGATGGTAACAGCGGCCTGTAAGCTCTTTGATTTGTTTCATATAATCCTCGACTATATCCGGGACGGCATCAAAAAACCTGTTTTGAACTTCACGGCCTTGGAAGTATATGTCGGGATTCTGGGCTGTACCCCTAACTACCGGATGATTCGGATTTAAGCCCCTGTACCGAAACTCGTTTATGGCTTCATAGTCTACGATTTTTGCAAGGTCCTCATAATCCAACACATCGATTTTCTGGACTTCATGGGATGTTCTGAATCCGTCAAAAAAGTGAAGGAAGGGAAGCCTTGCCTTTATAGCCGACAAATGCGCAATGCAGCCTAAGTCCATGACCTCCTGGACATTGGAAGAGGCCAGCATAGCCACACCCGTCTGGCGGCATGCCATGACATCCTGATGATCTCCGAAGATAGAAAGGGCATGGGTGGCGATCGCTCTTGCCGATACATGCAATACGCCGGGGAGCAATTCTCCGCTCATTTTGTAGAGGTTGGGGATCATAAGGAGCAATCCCTGGGATGCCGTATAGGTGGTTGTGAGGGCGCCTGCCGCAAGAGAGCCGTGCATGGCCCCGGCTGCTCCGGCCTCAGACTGCATTTCAACCACTTTTACTTCCTGTCCGAAGATATTCTTCTTTCCGTGCGCCGACCATTCGTCCACCATCTCAGCCATGGGAGATGACGGAGTAATAGGGAAAATAGCAGCCACCTCGGTAAAGGCATAGGAGGCGTAGGCGGCTGCCTGGTTTCCATCCATAGTTTTCTTAGCCATTATTGATACTTCTCCTTTATTATTCGTGATTTTTGAATGTCAATACTGATTTAGTATGTCTTATTCATAGAATTTCATTACAATTGATCAATATTTTATGAAATGGACGAAAAAGCTTTCTGTTTTGGACAAAAGAATGGTAAATGGCGTAATCGATTGATTTCAAATGTTTTCCGTAGTAAAATGATATTTACTCTTAAGTTAAGGATGCATGCGGACTATGGACAAATTAAAAAAATTCATTTCATATTACAAACCGTATAAGAGCATGTTTTTTATGGATATGTTCTGTGCTCTTATACTTTCGGGTATAGATTTATTATTTCCGTCACTTGTAAAGTATCTTATGGATGAGGTCTACAGTTTACGTCCTCAAAATATGGTTAGGATCATATTACTTACGGGAGCGGGACTATTGGCTCTCTATATCGTCCGTTTCTTCTGCCAGTATTACATAACCTCATGGGGTCATATCATGGGAGCCCGCATGGAATCGGACATGCGGAGCGATTTATTCAATCATTTGCAGAAATTGTCCTTCTCCTTTTATGATAACGCCAATACCGGAAAGCTTATGTCAAGGATAACCAATGACCTTTTTGACATATCAGAGCTTGCCCATCACGGACCGGAAGACATATTCATATCGATTGTTAAAATTGCAGGCGCAGTTATTATAATGATGACAATGAACGTGCCGCTTACGCTTATTTTATTGGCCTTGATGATAATCATCGTTATTTTTACTGCCAAGTACAACCTTAAAATGCGTTCCGTTTTCGCAAAAAACAGGGAAAAGATCGCGCAGGTCAATGCCCAGACCCAGGACAGCCTGGCAGGTATCCGGGTGGTAAAGTCTTTCTCCAATGAGGATATTGAAAGAGAGAAATTTGAATACGGCAATATACAGTTCCTGGAAACCAGGGAAGACAGCTATACGATTATGGGTCAGTTCTTTTCAGGCAACCAGTTCCTGCAAGGTATCCTGTACCTGAGTGTACTGGTTCTGGGAGGATTATTTCTAAGCCATGACAGGATCTCCACTTCCGACCTTATTGCATATGTACTGTTCGTCAATGTGTTTTTAAATCCGATAGACCGGCTGGTAAATTTCACCGAAGCTTTCCAGAGGGGTATGTCGGGGTTTGACAGATTTCTGGAGATCATGAATACAAAACCTGAAATAGAAGATGCCGAGGACGCCGTTGTACTTGAAAATGTCGAAGGCAGGATAGAATTCAAAGACGTTGCCTTCAGTTATAATGATAAAAAAGAAGTTTTGAAGGATATAAACATAACCATAGAAAAAGGCCAGACCGTAGCATTGGTGGGTCCTTCGGGAAGCGGCAAAACCACCTTCTGCAATCTTATACCGCGCTTTTATGAGGTCAATGAAGGTTCCATCATGATAGACGGCAAGGATATTAGAAGCGTGACTTTAGCGTCTCTCCGACGCAATATCGGGGTAGTCCAGCAGGATGTTTATTTATTTACCGGTACTATCATGGAAAACATCCTTTACGGGAAGCCGGATGCAACCAGGGAGGAAGTCATACAAGCCGCTAAACTTGCCAATGCGCATGATTTTATCATGGAACTTGAAAACGGGTATGACACCTTTGTGGGAGAACGGGGTGTAAAGCTGTCGGGCGGTCAGAAACAGAGGATCTCTATAGCCAGAGCCTTCCTTAAGAATCCTCCCATACTGATATTGGATGAGGCAACATCATCTTTGGATAACGAGAGTGAAAGACTTGTCCAGGAATCGCTGAAATTACTGACTAAGGGAAGAACGACCCTGATTATAGCCCACAGGCTTACCACCATAAAGAATGCCAACAATATAATTGTATTGACTTCAAACGGCATAGAAGAACAGGGTACGCATCAGGAGCTGATGGCAAAAGGCGGCGTGTATGCTGCGCTCCACAATGAAGGGTCGCAGCTGTGATGGACCAGGGGAACAATAATTAGAGGTTCAGGTTTTTAAGGGATTCAGATTTTTGACATAAAGTACAATAAGATCCCGAATGGTTTGGGAGACCAGTTTTCGGGTCTCACGGTCTATGCTTCTGAAAGTTCTCAGTATTTTTGCGAAATCTTTTATATGAACTTCGCTTAGATCTCCGAAGGTTTTAGCATTTGTTGAATTTATCGTGTGGAAAAGCGTGTCGATAAAAACTTCCCGCTTTTCTTCCGAAATGTTGGACAGCCATTCATTCAAAGCCTTGTTGAGGTTAAGGGAACTGTTGGAAATATTATTGACATAGTTGAAATCATCGCCTTCAATGACCCATGAAAAAGGATCATGCTGCATGACACCGATTCTTGTGCTTTTGATTACCATATAACTTTCCTGAGTCTGCAAAAGCATACCCACGATAGAGTATTGCGGAAGTATTTTGTGGATCCTGTCCTTTATTCTCGCATACTCGGGAGTGGAAAAAATACTGTCTTTAAAGCCGGGGCCATCGTGGCTGTATACCTTTTTTATCCTGTCCTGAATTTCAGGCAGGCATTTCATTGCCGAATAGACCGCGATATTCCCGCCCTTTGAATGACCGCCTGCTATTATATCACCATCTACCAGTTTCCCTACTGCGTTGAGATACTCCACTCCTTCCTCCTGTGAGGGGATGGGGTTCTTGAATGCCATATTGAAGTCTTCCTTCCACCCCACAAAGGTCATGTCGGTACCGCGATAGGAAACGTAATGAGTATGGTCGTCTATTTGATATGTTACGGCCGAAAACTGCTTTTCCTGTTTATAATCCAACTTATCCACGTAAAACTTCATTTTTATATCCCTGAATCTGGGGCTTGCCGCAAGGGCATATAAAAGATTCAGGTTTTTTTCGTAGTACATAACACCTTTAAACATGGCGTTAAAATGTTCGGCCTTCAATAGATCCTTGATCTTAACAGGAGGGAATTCATTTGAAAAGCCTGGTACAAGGCGCTCAAAATCTGCATAACAGAACTGCGACAGTACCAGGCTGTCCACGGCACTAAATTCTTTTTCTTCAAAGCTTCTCAATTCATTTTTGACATAGTCGATTATATTTTTCATTCAGGCCCAATCCTGCGATTATTTTGTACCGAACTTATATACCGTCACATGATGGTATGTTTGTCCCGCTTTAAGTACGGGAGACGGAAAATGGCTATACTTCATTGAGTTAGGGAAATACTGCGTTTCAAGGCATAGTCCGTGCCATTTGTCGTATATAACGCCATTCTTGCCTTTACCGGCACTCTTGAGATGATTTCCCGAATAGAACTGTACGCCGGGTTTTGTGGTCAAGACGGTCATAAGTCTACCCGTTTTTGGATCATAAAGCTGAGCGATTTCTCTGGGAGGATTGCCTGCGGGTGTTCTTAACACAAAGTTATGATCGTAACCACTGCCGAATTTCATCTGCTCATTGTCGTAGGAGTCGGAAAGACCGTCGCCGATGCGCTTGAATTGAGTAAAATCAAAAGGAGTATCTTTAACGCTGAGAATCTCACCTATTGGCAGGCATTCTGAGTTTATCGGAGTATAGAAATCGGCATCGATTTTAAGTTCATGATCCAGGACAGGTCCGGAGTCATGCCCGGAAAGGTTGAAATATGCGTGATTCGTTAAGTTTACAATGGTATCTTTGTCAGCCGCAGCATAGTATTCAATCTCTAAAGCATCTTCGTCTGTAAGCCTGTAAATTACTCTTACTTCCAGGTTGCCCGGATAATTCTCATCCATATCAGGGCTGAACAGACTCAGTTCAAGAGCATCGTCCGGCAGGATCCTGGAATCCCAAACCTTTTTGTCGAAGCCTTTTATACCGCCATGCAGCTGATTGTTGCCTTCATTTTTATTAAGAATATATGTTATACCGTTTAGTTCGAAAGAAGCGCCTTCCAAACGATTTGCGTAACGACCTATAAGACAGCCGAAAAACGGAGACCGGTCAAGGTAATCTTCCAGGTTATCATAACCTAAAACCACATCAGCCAAATTCCCGTTCTTGTCGGGAACATACAGGGACACGACTGTTCCGCCATAATCCATGATCTCAGCTTTGAGACCATTTCTATTGGTGAGCGTGTAAAGAGTAATACCGGTACCGTCCGGCATATTACCAAAAGGTCTAGATGTTATACTCATAGAACATCCTCCGTTCATTTGTAATATTTGCCTTTCCATTATACACCAATGGCTGAGTATTTCAAATGCTATGGCGGCCATACTTTTGAGGGTTCTAATCAAATTTTAATCTTATTAATAGCCACCCTTTATCAAAATGAGTTAAAATAGACCAGGATATGAATAATATTACCCAAAGCCAAAATTATTGACTTCTTCTATTGTCATCCTGAACGGAGGGAAGCGTAGTGAAGGATCTTATATGCCAACGCAAAGATTCTTCGCTTGCGCTCAGAATGACAGAGGCATTGTTATACGCCATTTTGCTCAGGATAACATGCAAAACTTATTGGTTTGCTCATAGCAACATATGACGGTATATTTGCTAGAGTTGAAAAAACCGCATAATGGCTGAGTTCCAGACATCTGGTATTTGTTGGGGTAAAACGGGTATTACTTTAATAAATCAAACTGACGAGGAGTACATGAAAACATTACTTATTGCGATAAATGCAAAATACGAGCATGAGAATCTGGCTGTATGGTGTTTGAATGCCGCTTGCCTTAAACATGATATCCCGGCAACGGTAAAGCAATATTCCATTAATGATTCCATGCAGCGAATCTGGGCATCGATCCTGGAAGAATCTCCCCATGTGGCTGCCTTTTCATGTTATATTTGGAATCGTGAATTGGTGGTCAAACTGATCGGCGACCTTAAAAAAGCCAGACCTGAATGTACAATTATTGTAGGTGGTCCCGAAGTCAGCTATGAAGGCTCTGAGAATGAATTCTATTCTATCGGAGCGGACTTTGTGGTGAAGGGCGAAGGGGAAGAAATTTTGCCGTTGTTATTGAAAGCTATAAAAGAGCAGGACCTCAACGAAGCAAAAGCATTACTTGAAAAGCCGGTTGTGTGTAAGGAGCGGGAGTATACGTCGCCCTATACTGCCGAGTATCTTGAACGGATCAAAGACAGGATCGCCTATATCGAGTCATCAAGGGGGTGTCCTTACCGGTGTTCCTATTGCCTGTCTTCCGAAAGCACAGGACTTGTATACTATCCACTTGAGGCTATTTTTGATGATATCAAGAAGCTGGTGGATGCCAAAGCCAGGGTCATCAAGTTTGTTGACCGGTCCTTTAATGTAAATGAGGAGCATTCTCTTAAAATATGGGATTTTATAAGGGAATTCGAAAATGAAAGAGTAACCTTTCATTTCGAGATCAATCCCGATATCCTTACCAAAAGGCAGATGGACAGCCTGCTTTCCATGCCTGTGGGACTTGTTCAGCTTGAAGCAGGGATACAATCCGTAAATCCCAAGACTCTTAAAGAAGTCTCCCGGGTAATGAAGGTGCCAAAAGCCGTTGAAAACCTTAAAACTCTTATGGATAAAGGAAATATCCATATCCATGTGGATCTTATCGCAGGCTTGCCCTATGAAGATATGGATTCATTCAGAGAATCATTCAACACCATTTATCAAATAGGGGCTCATCACTTGCAATTAGGTTTTCTTAAGCTCCTTCACGGGACCAGGATACGAAGGGAAGCAGAATTGCATGGTTATAAATTCAGGGATTATCCGCCATATGAAGTAATTGAAAATAAATATATTTCAGCGGAAGAAATGCTGGAAATAAAGGATATAGAAGAAGCTTTGGACCGTACCTTAAACTCCGGAAGGTTTACTTTTACGCTTAAGTATCTTGAAAACTATTTTGCTGAGCCGTTTGAACTTTATAAAGGCTTTGCCGGATTTCTAAAGAACCGCGGAAGATTGTATCAGCCTATTGCCGCAGCTTCGCTTTTTGGACTATTGAGGGATTACGCTTTAAAGATCGACGGAATAAACAGGCTGGAACTTGATTCGCTTATTGCGCTTGACTATGCCTGCTCAATAAAAAGTACGGTTTTGCCTGAATTTCTAAACGACAGCGATGTAAAAGCCTTAGATGTAAAAATACTGTTGGAAAAATTGCCTGGATTGGGATGGAAAAATGAGTACAGAAAAAGGTTTATGGTACTGGAAGGGCGTTTTCCCTCCATATTTGAAGGCAAAATAACATCGATAGAGAATAGAATGATAGTAGATACGACAGATATTGATCCTGTTACCAGACGGGCAAATGCCAAACCTTACAGCAGCTTTGCCCAAGATTGAAACAGGATTGAAAATAGAGTAGAATAATTATGTATGTAAGTATAGATGGTGGTGAAAATAATTGAAATTATCTGCATCAAGTAGAATAATATCCATATTGTCGGGAGCAGCTGTTTTTGCCATACTTTTATTTTTAGTGCGGGATTTGACCATGGCCCTTATTGCCGGTGTATTAGGATGGCTTATTGTAATACTGATTTTTTCAAAAAGAGAGAGAGATAATACCGTAATTATCGATGGCTTGACACGTTCTGACATTGATGAAACCATTAAGAAAGGTCTCAAGCTTACCGGAGGCATGAGGCAGGCTGTAAAAAAACTGTCTCAGCTGGAGGTAATCAAGGAAGTTGAGGATTTATGCCGTATAGCTGAATCCATGTTTGAGATGCTTAAAAAGGACCCCAAGGATATACGTGTGGTTAAGCAGTTTATAACATACTATTTGGAGCCTACCCATAAGATAATTATAAAATATGTAGAGCTTGCAACTACAAGGCCGATGCCGGCTGACGCTGTTGAGACCCTTGAGAGGACGGAAAAATCTTTAAAAAGTATCCGGGCTACTTTCCTTCAGCAGAAGGAAAAGATGCTTGCAAATGACGTCCTTGATTTGGACACTGAAATTAAGGTGTTTGAGACCCTCGCAAACAACTACAGTACAACTACAAAAAATGATAAAAACAGTTTAAATCAGACAGGGAATAGTATATAATCTGCTTAAATAAAAAGGAAAGGTTTGGTAATGTATATGATGGAAGCTCAAATACAACCAGCACCGAATCAGAATATTAATGCAGCAGTGGATAATTATGATGTCAACAAGTGGAATGAAATGACTCCGGAAGAGAGGCAGCAGGTGTTGGATCTTGCTGCGCAGATAGACATATCGGATTCTCAAAGCGTTATTCAATATGGCAACTTGGCGCAAAGCGAAATTTCCAAGTTTTCAGACGCTATGCTTGACCAGATAAGAGCAAAGGACAGCGGTGAGGTTGGAGAAGCATTAACAGAGCTTTTAGTTAAGGTGCAGGATGTCAACGTCGATTCTTTAGATCCGAATCAAAAGGGATTTTCTTTATCCAAACTTTTCGGAGGGTTAAAGAAAGAAACCCAGAAATTTATTTCCCGGTATGATAAAATAAGCGTACAGATAGAAAAGATAGTCGATCAGCTGGACAGAGCCAAGCTTCAACTTATCCGGGATATAACGACACTGGACACTATGTACGAGAAGAACCTGGAGTATTTAAAACAGCTTGATATTTATATTATGGCAGGTACCCTCAAGTTAAAGGATCTTAACGATAAAGTAATGCCGGAGCTTAAGGAAAAAGCCCAAAGAACCGGAGACGCTATGGATGCGCAAAAGGTAAAAGATATGGCTGAGCTTATATCAAGATTCGAAAAGAAAATCCATGATTTGAAGCTGAGCCGTATGATCGCTATCCAAAGTGCGCCGCAGATTCGACTCATCCAGAATAACGACCAGACCTTGGTGGAGAAGATACAAAGCTCGATAATGAACACCATCCCACTTTGGAAGAATCAGATGGCAATCGCCATTACAATGCTAAGACAGCAATCGGCATTGCAGCTTCAAAGGGATGTAACAAATGCTACAAATAATCTTTTGGCACGCAATTCAGAGATGCTTAAGACCAGTTCGATTGAGATCGCCAGGGAGAATGAGCGGGGAATTGTGGATATCCAGACATTGAAGAAGGTTAATGAAGATCTTATTGTAACTCTCGAAGAAACCCTGAAAATTCAGCAGGAAGGCCGCGAAAAGAGAGCCCAGGTCGAGATGGAACTCAGAACGATGGAGAATGACCTTAAAAATAAGTTGATGGAATTAAAAGACAGAGTATAAAAAATCATAAAATAATCGAAAAGTATCAAAAGCACTTGCAAAAGTGCTTTTGTTTTATTCTTGCTACCGTTTATTGATATATAAAAATACATGATTTTATATCTAATTATATTTGTCAATAATAAAACAAATTTCTCTAAAAAATAACTCCCAAATATTGACACATAATTACATGACTGATATTATCGTAATACATATTCCATACTAAATAATTTTTGTCAGAGGAATTGCTCATGAAGAAGAGTATTTGTTTATTCTTAATCATTGCCGTTCTTTCCTTTTCATTTCTGTATCCAGCGTTAGCTGCAACCGATAATTCTTCCGATGAAATAGCAAACTTAAGAAGTAAAATCAGATCAATATATGATATTGACGCAGATATGTATAATAAGCTAGAAGCAGCTGTTTTAAAGAAATATTCTGATATTGATAAAGATGCCTGGTATGTGAGCGTAATGGTGAAACTTGTGGGATTAGGCGCATTAGACGGATCTCTTGA
>Ga0134099_1000258_pt1 | contig 68120 bp, 58 predicted proteins | sample 10_taG_2_FD_105482 | JGI IMG/M metagenome (GOLD analysis project Ga0134099, IMG submission 105482) | Switchgrass degrading microbial communities from high solid loading bioreactors in New Hampshire, USA - 10_41_5_180_A2 metaG | ecosystem: Engineered > Bioreactor > Semi-continuous > Anaerobic >...
ATCAACACCATCATGCAGACCTGCTTCTTCGCCATCTCCGGCGTGCTGCCGAAGGACGAGGCGATCGCCAAGATCAAGAAGGCGATCGAGAAGACCTACTCCCGCAAGGGCGAGGCGGTCGTGCAGAAGAACTTCGCCGCCGTCGACGCCGCCCTGGCGCACCTGCACGAGGTCAAGATCGGCCCGGTCAGCAGCACCTTCGACCTGCGGCCGCCGGTGCCGGCCGAGGCGCCCGAGTTCGTGCAGAAGGTCACGGCCATGATGATCGCCAACAAGGGCGACGAGCTGCCGACCTCCCTGCTGCCTGTGGATGGCACCTATCCCACGGCGACCACCCAGTGGGAGAAGCGCTCCATCGGCCTTGAGGTGCCCGTCTGGGATCCCGACATCTGCATCCAGTGCGGCAAGTGCGTCATGGTTTGCCCGCACGCCGTCATCCGGGCCAAGGTGTTCGACGAGGCGGCCCTGGCCGAGGCGCCCGAGGGCTTCAAGCACACAGCCGCCCGGTTCCGCGAGCTGCCCGGCAAGCGGTACACCATCCAGGTCTCCATCGAGGACTGCACCGGCTGCGCCCTGTGCGTCGAGGCCTGCCCGGCCAAGAGCAAGCAGGATCCGTCCCACAAGGCGATCAACATGGTCGACATCCTCACGGCCCGCGAGGCTGCGAAGGGCCACTGGGACTTCTTCCTCTCGCTGCCTGACGTGGATGCCACGACCATCCCGTTCACCAACGTCCGCAACCTCCAGCTGGCCCGTCCGCTGTTCGAGTTCTCCGGCGCCTGCGCGGGCTGCGGCGAGACGCCGTACGTCAAGCTGGTCTCCCAGCTCTTCGGCGACCGGGCGATCGTCGCCAACGCCACCGGCTGCTCCTCGATCTACGGCGGCAACCTGCCCACCACCCCGTGGGCGAAGGACGCCAACGGCCGCGGCCCGGCGTGGTCCAACTCGCTGTTTGAGGACAACGCCGAGTTCGGCCTGGGCCTGCGCCTCGCCGTAGACAAGCAGGCTACCATGGCGGCCGAGCTGGTCAGCGAGCTGCGTGACCAGATCGGTGCGGAACTGGCCGATGCGCTGCTAAACGCCGACCAGTCCGAGCCTGCCGGCATCGCCGCCCAGCGCGAGCGGGTGGCTCAGCTGAAGGAGCGTCTGGCCGCCATCCACGACCCGCGGGCCGAGCAGCTCCTGGCCATCGCAGACATGCTGGTCAAGAAGTCCGTCTGGATTATCGGCGGCGACGGCTGGGCCTACGACATCGGCTACGGCGGCCTGGACCACGTGCTCGCCTCCGGCAAGAACGTCAACATCCTGGTCCTCGACACCGAGGTCTACTCCAACACCGGCGGCCAGGCCTCCAAGGCGACGCCGCGGGGCGCCGTGGCCAAGTTCGCCGCTGGCGGCAAGCCGGCCAGCAAGAAGGACCTGGGCATGATCGCCATGCAGTATGGCAACGTCTACGTGGCGCAGGTGGCCCTCGGCTACAACGATGCACAGGTCATCAAGGCCTTCCGCGAGGCCGAGTCGTACGACGGCCCGTCGATCATCATCGCCTACAGCCACTGCATCGCCCACGGCATCGAGATGTCCAAGGGCCTCGAGCAGCAGAAGCTGGCGGTGGAGTCCGGTCACTGGCCCGTCTACCGGTACGATCCGCGCCTCCTGGCCCAGGGCAAGAACCCGCTGCAGCTCGACTGCCCGGCCCCGAAGATCCCGCTGCGGGAGTACGTGTACAACGAGACCCGCTACGCGCAGCTGCGCAAGGCCGATCCCGAGGCGGCCGAGGAGCTGCTGCGGGAGGCCCAGGCCGAGGCCGAGGCCAGGCGGCGGCGCTACGAGCACCTGGCCCAGATGAGCATGACCGCAGGCGACTAACACCGGCAGGTGCGCAGAGAATCAAAGGAGCAGGACGCCCTGAGCGTCCTGCTCCTTTTGCGTGAGCCCTTCAGTCATCCACCCGGTTGTTGGTGCGCCGCTGCACCTCCAGCTTGAGGATCACGTCGCCCCGCACCTCCAGCTGGACCCGGTCGCCCGTGTAGACCTGGTCCAGGGTCGCCTTCCTGCCGCCGATGGTGGGGACCACGTCCTCGGCCAGCGTGTAGGTGCGCTCAGTCCTGCTGTCGAGCCGGATCGTGATGTCGCGGTCCAGAATGCCGACCACGGTGCCGTTCACCAGGCTGCTGCGGGGCCGCTCTTGCAAGGTTACCGTCGCCGCGACACCGGCCACGGCCCTGACCCTCACGCGGTCGCCCGGCTGGAAGTCCTCAGGGCCCAGGTTCCTGTTCCCGCTGCGGTACACCGTGTCTGGCCCGAGCAGGATTTGCCGGACGCCGCTTGCCGTCTTGATGATGAGGCTGGGATGGAGGGCGGGGGAGGAGTGGTAGACGGCCAGCAGCTGCCCGATGACCTCCCCGGGAGCGGTCTCCTCTACCCGGATGGCGGTCGCCATGCCGGCCACCAGCGTCACCGTCGCCTGGTCGCCCTTCTGCAGCTCCGCGATGGTAATCTCCTTCTCTCCCCGGTAGATCTTCGCCTCCGGCGCCAGGGTGATGGTCTTCACCCCGTTCGCCGTGCGCAGGTCGATGCTGGCCCGGAAGGTAATGGAGACCGGGTAGATCTCCTCGATCGTCCCCGTGATCTCCTCGGTGACCGCCTCCTCGACCTCGATGACCGTCGCCATGCCGGCTACCAGCGTCACTGTCGCCCGGTCGCCCTTCTGCAGCTCCGCGATGGTAATCTCCTTCTCCCCCCGGTAGATCTTCGCCTCCGGCGCCAGGGTGATGGTCTTCACCCCGTTCGCCGTGCGCAGGTCGATGCTGGCCCGGAAGGTGATGGAGACCGGGTAGATCTCCTCGATCGTCCCCGTGACTACCTCGCTCACCGGTCCCCGTTCATGCACCTGAATGGCCGTGCCGACGCCGTCGGTGACGGTCACCGTCACCTCGTCGCCCACGCGCAGGTCACTCAGCTTCAGCGTCCTGCTCCCATACTTGATCGTCACGTCGTCAGCCAGGTTGATCCGGCGGGTCCCCTGGGCAGTCTTCACGGTCAGGCGCGCTTTGGCGCTCTTCGTGGCCGGCTCGACCTGCTCCACCGTGCCCTTGACCTCTTCCACCGCCGGCCCGCGCTTGGTCACGGTGACCTCGGTACCGGTGCCGTCCACGACCTTGACGGTCACCTCGTCGCCGATGCGCAGGTCATCCACCGTCAGCTTCCGGCTGCCGTACTTGATGACCACGTCGTCGGCCAGGTTGATCCGGCGGGTCCCCTGGGCAGTCTTCACGGTCAGGCGCGCTTTGGCGCTCTTCGTGGCCGGCTCGATCTGCTCCAGCGTGCCCTTGACCTCTTCCACCGCAGGCCCGCGCTTGTTCACGGTGACGTCGGTGCCGATGCCGTCCACGACCCTGATGGTCACGTCGTCGCCGATGCGCAGGTCATCCACCGTCAGCTTCCGGCTGCCGTACTTGATGACCACGTCGGTAGCGAGGGTGACCGTCCTGTTCCCGCTGGCGGTCTTGACCGTCAGCTTGGGCCCGGTCGTCCGGGTGGCCGGCGTGATCTGCTGAATCGTCCCCTTCACCTCTTCGACCTTCGTGAGGATCCGGATCTCGTCTGCCACCCCGTTGGTCAGGTGCACCTGCACCTTGTCGCCCACCTGCAGGTCCTCCACTTTGAGCGAGGTGCTGCCCTGGCGGATCTTCACGTTCTTCGCCAGCGTCGCCGTGCGGGTGCTGCCCGACTCGGTCTTCAGCCGGATGCGGGCCTGGCTGTTCTTCGTGGCGGGGTAGATGACCTGGATCTCGCCGCGGACCGTCTCCTCCTGCTTGGCCGGCTTGTCAACGGTGATGCGGATCGCCACGCCACCGGCGAGCCGGACGGTGACCTCGTCGCCCACTTCCAGATCGGTGAGGTACACCCGGTTGCCCTCCCGGGTGATGACCGCCTCCGGCGCCACCGCAATGGTGCGGGTCGTGTTGCCCACCTTCACGTCAATCGAACCCAGGAAGGAGGTCGAGTACGGGCGGATCTCGGTGATGGTGCCCTTGATCTGGCTCTGCGTGCTGGAGCCGCTGCCGCGCTTTGTGACCTCGATGGAAATGGCCACGCCGGCGATTACCTGCACCTTCACCTGGTCGCCCACGCGCAGCTCATCCAGGTCGAGCTTCCGGCCGTTGTAGGTGGCGGTCGCCTGGGGCGCGAGCGGGTAGGTCTGCTCCTTGCCATTGCTGGTCTTCACGACCACCAGACCGAGCCCGCCCGCCATCTCCGAGGGCAGGAAGATGGCGCTGATCTCGCCCGAGACGCCGCTGGCCCCGGGGGTCGTGACCGGAGTGTACGCGATCACCATCAAGACCACGTTGTCATCGCCGAGCACCACGGAGACCCGGGCGCCCACCGGCAGGTCACCGAGGTTCGCCGACTTCTCGTTGAGGAAGACCGGGGCATCCGCGTCCACATCAAACGTCTGGTTCCGCCCCTGCACGCTGAGCGTCAGGGTCAGGTTCCGCTCGCTCACCCGCACCAGGTCGCCCACCAGGAATCCCGGGCGGAAGCGGCCCAGTTCGCCCAGCTGCCGGTCGGTGCGGGAGAGCAGCGCCGCCGCCTGGGCGCGGGTCAGCGCATCATTGGGCCGGAACGTCCCGTCCGGGAAGCCCTGCACCAGTTGGTGGTCGACGGCCGCGACCACGTATCCCACCAGGGAGGCGGGAATCAGGTCGGCATCATCAAAGGGCAGGTTGGCCCTCATCTTGGCCTGGGCCTCGGCCTCGTAGCCCAGGGCCCGCACCAGCAAGACCGAGACCCAGAGCCGGGTGGCATTCTCGTTCGCCCGGAACAGGCCGTCCTCGGCCACGGGCACGATGTCGTGGTCCACGGCCACGGCGACATACGGCTTCGCCCACTCCGGGATGTCGTCCCGGTCCGTGAAGGGCAGCAGGTTCCGGATCTCGCGGTCGTCGAGGTCGTAGATCTCATCCTCCAGGCCCATGAGCCGAACCGCGACGGTTACGGCCTGCGCCCGCGTCAGCGGGCCCGCCGGCTGGAAGAAGCCGTTGCCCACGCCCTTCATCAGGCCCTTGGCGTGCATCTCCATCACGTACGGGAGCGCCCAGTTGTCCTCGGGCACGTCCAGGAACCAGGAGCGCCAGCCGCCTTGTGCGGCGAGGGCCGGCGCCGCGGAGCCCACGAGGAGCACGAGCGCCAGCAGTAAGCTCACCCATCTGCGCATGTGCGCGCAACCTCCTCTGCATCAAGTTCTCTTCCGCCAATACAGACGATTCGGCGCGCCCACGCCGTTTCAGGGGGTAGAGGGGTGCGGCTGAAAAATCTCACATGGAAGAGAACAACCCGCCTCGGGTGAGGCGGGGCAAGGAGGACTGCTGCCCTGACTGTCCAATCAATCCCAAAGGTTTCCGCTGATCGGACAGAGGAGGGCTGGATCATGGCAGGAATTCTGGAGGGACGCGTGGCCATCATCACCGGCTCGAGCCGGGGCATCGGCCGGGCCCTGGCCATTCGCCTGGCCGAGGAAGGGGCCGACATCGTCGTGGCGGCGAAGAGCGTGGAGTCGACCGAGCGCCTGCCGGGCTCCATCTACGAGACGGCGGAGGCGGTGCGCCGCACCGGGCGCCGTGCGCTGCCGGTGCGCGTCGACGTGCGGGACGAGGGCCAGATCGCCGCCATGGTAGACGCCGCCATCGCCGAGTTCGGGCGCATCGACATCCTCATCAACAACGCCGGCGCCCTCTGGTGGCAGCCGGTGCTCGACACCCCGCCCAAGCGGTTCGACCTGCTGATGCAGGTGAACGTGCGGGCCGCCTACCTGTGCTGCTATTACGTGCTGCCCCACATGAAACGCCAGCGCTGGGGCCACATCATCACCATGGCTCCGCCCCTCTCCGTGGAGCCCAACCCGAACATGGTGGCCTACATGATCGCCAAGATGGGGATGGCCCGCCTGGCCATCGGCATCGCCGCGGAGCACCGGGAAGACAACATCGCCAGCAACACGCTCTGGCCCTGCGCACCTATCGAAACGGCTGCCGTCATCAACCACGGGCTGGGCGAGCGCGCACAGTGGCGGACCCCCGAGATCATGTGCGACGCCGTGATGGCCATCCTGTCTCAGGAACCCTCCGCCTGCACCGGGCGGATGCTGCTGGACGAGGAGATCCTGCGGGAGGCCGGCATCACCGATTTCGACCGGTACTGGTGCGAGGGCAGGCCCCCCGCAAACCCCATCTGGATCGACGGCCGGCAGCGGTGGCCGTAAGCCGCTAGGCCCACCCCAGGTGCCGGGCCGCCTTCTCCGCCGCCTGCGTGCCCTCCCGCACGCAGTCCGGCAGGCCCACGCCGCGGAAGGCGGCGCCGGCGAGGTAGAGCCCGGGCACCCGGGCCATGAGCCGGTCCACCCGGTCGATCCGGTCCAGGTGCCCCACCAGGTACTGGGGCATGGCCCGCGGCCACTTGAACACCCGGGTCAGGATCGGCTCGGCCCTCAGACCCATCAGCCGCTCCAGTTCCTTGCGGGCCTGGGCGATGATGAGCTCGTCCGGCTCCTTCGTCCAGTCCCGCCCCACGCCGCGGCCGATGAAGCAGCGGATCAGCACCTTTCTTTCGGGCACGGCGTGCGGCCACTTCGAGGAGACCCAGGTCGAGGCGGTGATGGTGGTCGGCTCGGTCACCGGCACCAGGAAGCCTGAGGCGTCCAACGGGTGCGCCACGTCCTCCCGGTTGTACGCCAGGGCTGCCACCACCGAGTTGTGGTAGGGGATGGCGCTCAGCTCGTGCGCCACCTCCGGAAGGTACTCCCGCACCAGCCCGGCGGCCGCATGCGCCGGGAGGGCGAGGATCACGGCGTCGGCCTCGATGCGCTGGCCGCTGTCCAGGCCCGCCACGTACCCCTGACCCTCCGGCTGCGGCACGAGCCCCGTCAGGGCTACGCCGGTGACGAAGGTCACCTTTCCCTCCATGCGCGCCACCAGGGCCTGAACCAGCTGGTTCAGGCCGCCTTTCACGGTGACGAAGCCGCTGCCCGTCGGCCCCTCTGGCTTCAGCGCCTTGTTGCGCCAGGCCTGGAGCAGGAGCGAGCCGCCCTCCCGCTCCATCTGAAGGAACCGGGGGAACGTGGCCTTCATTGAAACGGCGTTGAAGTCGCCGCCGTAGATGCCGCCCATCAGGGGGCCGGCGATGTGCTCGAGCACCTCGTGGCCGAAGCGGCGGGCGACAAACGAGCCGATCGACTCGTCCTCATCGGTGCGCCGGACGGGGACGAAAGGCTCCAGTCCGGCCCGCAGCTTACCCCACGGCGAGAGCAACGGGGTCTTCAGAAACGGCCAGATTTCGGTGGGGATCATGATCTGCATCCCCACCGGCAGCTTCTCCAGCCGTCCCTTGTGCAGGATGTAGGTGGTCCGGACCCGCGGATTGGTACCCACGGTCTCGAGCCCCAGTTCCCGGGCCAGCTCCACCGCCCACGGTTTGTGGGCGATCACCGAGTCGGGGCCGGCCTCAATGATCATGCCGTCCACCACCTCGGTCTGCGTCTTGCCCCCGAGGCGGCGCTCCTTCTCGACGACGATGATCTCCACCCGCCGCCCTGCGGCTTCCGCCCGCTTGAGCAGGGAGTAGGCCGCCGAGAGGCCGGTCACGCCCGCGCCGGCGATCAGAATGCGCGCTGCCATCGGTTACAGTGCCCCCTGCACGGCCCGTAGCACCACCCGGGCCAGGGCCCGCGCCAGTCCCGGATGGTCGTTCAGCATGCGCGTTCGTTCCACGCGCACGCCCATCGCCGCAGCCGCCTGCTTGAGCTCAATATCCAGGTCGTACAGAATCTCCAGGTTATCCGCGACAAAGCCAACCGGCGCCACCAGAACAGCGCGGACTCCCTCGCGGGCCAGTTCGGCCACCTTCTCCTTCACGTCCGGCCCCAGCCACGGCTCCGGCGTACGGCCGGCCGACTGGTAGGCGAAGTGGACGCGGGCGAGGCCCGCCCGCTGTGCGATTTCCTCCCCCATCTCCCGCAGGTGGACAGGGTAGGGGTCATCCCATTCCAGGATCCGCGCCGGCAGCGAGTGGCAGGTGAAGAGCACCTCCGGCTCCTCTTCGGGGAAACGGGAGAGGGCCTCCTGCACCAGTTCCACTTGGGCGGCGATGAAGTCCGGCTCCAGGTGCCAGGAGGGAATGCGCGCAAACCAGAAGGGCCGCTCGAGCTTCGCCAGGGCCTGATCTACCTGTTCGAAGTACTCGCCGGAGGACAGCCGCGACCCCTGGGGCGCCAGCACGACGCCCACGGCCCGCTCGATGCCGTCCGCGGCCATTCTCGCCACCGCGTCCGGGATCCACGGCTCCCAGTGCTTGTTGGCCACGTAGAGCCGCCAGTCCGCCTCCGGAGCCTCAGCCTGCAGCGCCCGCAGCACGGCCTCAGCCTGTGCGCGGCTGATCCGGTTGAGCTGCGACACGCCGCCGATGGCATCGTAGCGCTCCGTCAGTTCCTGCAACAGCTCAGGGGTGGGAGGCCGGCCGCGCCGGATGTGGGTGTAGTACGGCAGGATCTCCTCCCTGCGGTTCGGCGTGCCGTAGGCCATCACCAGCACGCCCACAACAGGCCTCGTCACGGGGCGTTACACCTCCTGCACCTCGTGGCTGTGGACCAGCTCCACCACCCGCTGGAGCGCCGATACGGACATCTGCGGCATCACGCCGTGGCCCAGATTGAAGATGTGGCCGGGGCGTCCGCCGGCGCGGCGCAGCACGTCCGTCACCTTGGCGGCGAGCACCTCCTCCGGCGCGAAGACCGCCACCGGGTCGAGGTTGCCCTGCACCGCGAACCCGGGACCGATCTGCTGCCAGGCCTCGTCCAGGTCCGTGCGCCAGTCGAGGCCCATCACGTCCGGCCCGATGTCGGCGATGGCGGTGAGCAGGTGCCCGGTGTTCACACCGAAGTGGATCACCGGCGCCCCGGTGGCCCTCACGGCCGCCACGATGGAGTACATGTAGGGCCGCACGTAGGTCTCGTAGTCGGTGCGCGTGAGGTTGCCGACCCAGGAGTCGAAGATCTGTACGACGTGGCAGCCTGCCTCCACCTGGGCAACCAGGTACGAGGCCACCATGGCGGAGAGCTTCTCCATCAGCTGCTGCCACAGGTGGGACTCGGCATACATCAGGGTCTTGACCTTACGGTAGTCACGACTGGGCCGGCCCTCGACCATGTACGAGGCCAGCGTGAACGGCCCGCCGGCAAACCCGATCAGGGGCACGTCCAGCTCGCGCCGCAGGATCCGGATCGTCTCCAGCACATAGGGAACGGCCTCCTCCGCGACAAAGGGCGGGATGGCCGCCACCTGCCCCTCCCGTTCGATCGGCTCCGCGAAGACCGGACCCACGTTCTCGACGATGTCCACCCGGAGACCCAGGCCCCGCAGGGGGGTCATGATGTCGGAGAAGAGAATGGCGGCGTCCACGCCCAGCTGCCGCACCGGCAGGAGAGTGACCTCGGCGCAGATCTCCGGGTGCTCGCAGATTTCCATGAGCGAGTACTTCTCCCGAATGCGGCGGTACTCCGGCTGGTAGCGGCCGGCCTGCCGCATGAACCAGACCGGTGTGCGGTCCACCGCCTGGCGGCGGCAGGCGCGCAGGAAGCGGTCGTTCTTCAGCATCGGGGCTGACCACAGCTCCTTTCGGGCGCTGCGCCCGGCCGACCTCGGGGCGGCGCCCGGGATACTGTGTCTTAGTGTATACTATTCAGTCTACCGGCGACCATAGGGTGTCGGTCTGACCCAGCGCATGGAGCCACGCCCACTGCTCCGGCGTCACCGGCATCACCGAAAGCCGGGGTTGCCGCACCAGCGCCCAGTCGGCAAACCGCGGGTCGGCCTTGATGGCCGCCAGGGTGACGGGCGACCGGAAGCGGTAGGCAGGGGCCACGTCCACCGCCACCCAGTTGCCCTCCGGAGCGGTCGGATCGGGGTAGGGCTCGCTGACGATGCGCCCCACCCCCACGATCGCCCGCTCATCCCCGGTGTGGTAGAAGAGGAAGAGATCCCCCGGCTTCATGGCGCGCAGGTGCCGGGCCGCCACAGTGTTGCGGACGCCGTCCCAGACCTCGGGCGATTTCCTCTCCAGGTCGTCGTAGCTGAACTCCTCTGGTTCGGTCTTCATGAGCCAGTACGCCACCTCGGGCACCCCCTTACTCGCCGCGGCGGATCGGCCGCCCATGCCGCCCGCCCTTCCACTCGCCCTCGTCGACCACCACGTGACCGTTCACCAGCACGTAGGCGATCCCCTCGGGGTACTCCTGGGGGCTCAGCCAGGTTGTGCGGTCGGCGATGGTCTCCGGGTTGAACACCACAATGTCGGCATACTGCCCTGCCTTGAGGTACCCGCGGCTCTTCAGGCCCAGCTCGTCCGCCACCTGGCCGGTGGCCTTCCGCACCGCCTGCTCCAGCGTGAGCAGCCCCTGCTCGCGCACCAGGGTGCCGAAAATCTGAGGGTAGGTGCCGTAGGAGCGCCGGTGGAAGGCATAGCGCATTGCCTCGGCGGCGGTCTCCAGCTTGGGCTGCGCCTCGCCGTCGGTGGAGATCACGCTCCAGTCGGCCCGGTAGAACCGGTGCATCGCGCTCTCGCTGGAGACCAGGGCGACGACGCGCACGGACGGGTAGCGCGCCATCAGTTCTGCGGCAGCCGCAGGTGGCGCCACGCCCAGCCGGTCCGCGGCCTGGGCCACCGTGAGCCCGTGCAGGTCCGCCGAGGCGCCGTCCACGATCAACAGGTACTCCGGCGGCAGCACGCCGGCCCACTCGGAGAGCGGCCGGTTCACCGCGTAGTCCGGCGCCCGGTAGGGGTAGACGTCGGCGAAGACGCGCAGGCCGGCGGCGCGCGCCTCTTCGATCCGGGCGATTACCTCGTCCTCCTTCGCCCAGTTCCGATGGTGCACGATCTTCAGGTGCGACAGGTTGACGGCCACGCCGGCGCGCTCGCCGATGGCCAGCGCCTCTTCGATCGCCTCCACCACCCGGTCGCCCTCGCTGCGCATGTGGGTGGAGTAGATGCCGCCATAAGGCGCAGTCTCGGCCACCAGGGCGGTTAGTTCGTCCTGGTTGGCGAAAGAGCCCGGCTGGTATTCAAGGCCCGTGGAGACGCCGAAGGCGCCCTGTTCCATGGCTTCCCGCACGAGGCGCTTCATCTCGTCCAGCTGCGCCTCGCCGGCCGGGCCCGGGGACCAGCCCATCACGTGCGCCCGCACTGATCCCTGACCGATGAACAGGCCGAAGTTGACGCCCGTCCCCTCCTCCGCCAGCTGGGCCAGGAAGGCGCCCACGTCTACCGGCGAGCGGCCATCTACGCCGCCGATCTCGGTGGTGATCCCCTGCATGAGAGAGGCTTTGGCGTCCCGCTCGATGAACGGGTTCAGTTGGTCGTCGTGGGTGTGCGAATGGGGATTGATGAACCCGGGCGCCACCACCAGCCCGGTTGCGTCGATGATGCGGCCGGCCGTGTAGGGTCCCAGGTCGCCCACGGCGACAATGCGGTCGCCCACCACGGCCACGTCGCCCCGGCGGCCGGGTGCGCCCGTGCCGTCGACCAGTGTGCCACCCTTGATCACCAGGTCATATACTGATGGGGCGACCGCGGGTACAGGCGCGGAGTCCGTCGCCGCCGGCGGTTCGCCCTCCTCTCCCGCAGGTTGGCCGGCGCCGGGTCCGGCACCGCTTTCGGGTGCAGCGCAACCCGCCAGCAGTAGAACGCTCAGGATCACGGCGCCCAACTTTCGCAGCACGAGAACCCCTCCCTTTCTGCGCGTTTTCACTGTAACCAAAGGAGGACACGTGGTCAAACCCTCTTGCACACCGACCAGCCTTACGTGTAAACTGAATTAAGCATCGCGACGTCGCCTGTGAGGCATCCGGCTGCGCGAAATCTTTAGAGACGGGAGTACGAGAGCAGATGGCCAAGACCCTCTATTTTGGTAACCTGCCTTGGGCCGCCACCAGCGACGACCTGCACAACGCTGTGTCCCAGTACTGCGAGGTCATCTCCGCTCGCATCGTGACAGACCGAGAGACCGGTCGCAGCCGCGGTTTCGGGTTTGTCGAGGTGCCGGACGAGGCAGCGCAGTTGGTCATCGAGGCCTTGAACGGTGCGGAGTGGGCCGGTCGCCCGCTCACGGTGAACGAGGCACGGCCACGGGACGGGGGCCGGGGCAATCTGGGCCTGCCTGTGAAGAAGTCCTAACCGAAACCGCTGATTACGCCGGTGCCACCGCTCGGTGGCACCGTATTTGTGTGTTGCCCCAGAAGCAACCAAGAGGGGTTCGTACGGGTCCAACCGAATGGTATATCGCTGCGGGAGGTGAGCGCACTGTACTGGCACCCCCGGTTTTGGAAGATGATCGACTGGCCGCTGTTTATTATCGTCCTCCTGATCGCCGCCACCGGGTTTGTGGTGATTTCCAGCGCCGCGCCCGCAAGCGAGGTGAAGGGAGACCTCATCAAGCAGGCGGCGGCGCTGGTGATGGGCTTCGTCGCCTGGGCGATCCTCCTGCTCCTGGACTACAACGAGTTGCGGACTCTCCACTGGTGGATCTACGGCTTCAACGTTCTGATGCTCTTCGCCGTGGTGGCCTTCGGCGTCGAGGTCTATGGCAACAAGAACTGGCTGGACCTGGGCGTGATCATGGTCCAGCCCTCAGAACTCGGCAAGGTCCTCCTCATCATCACGCTGGCCAAGCAACTCGACGACATGGAGCGGCTGACGGCCTGGTGGCACCTGGCTGCGCCCATCGCCCACGTTCTCCCCGTCCTTGCGGCGGTGGTCCTGCAGAAAGACCTGGGCACAGCGCTGGTCTTTGCAGTCATCGCGGTGGTCATGGTCTACGGCCGCGGCTTTCCGGGCACGAAGCTGCTGGCCGCAGGCGTGCTGGCGGCCGCGCTGGTGGTGGGCTCCGTGTGGAGCCATTACACCTACGGCACGGTCTTCCCGCTCAACATCAACCCGGGGCAGTGGGAACGCATCGATGCCTTCCTCTACCCCGAAAAGGACCCGCAAGGGGCAGGGTATCAGGTACTGCAGTCGAAGATGGCCATTGCCTCCGGCGACATCTGGGGCAAGGGGTACAAGAAGGGCGAGTACCAGCAGAACGGCTGGCTGCCCTTTCCCCACACGGACTTCGCCTTTGCGTCGCTGGTGGAGGAGTGGGGCTTCGTGGGCGGTGCGGTGCTGCTGGGACTGTATGGGCTGCTCTTTCTCAGGCTGGCCGTCATCGCCTTCTCAGCCAACGACCGCTACGGCACGCTCATCGTGGTGGGCGTGGCCGCGCTCTTCGGCGCCCACGTGCTGGAAAACGTGGGCATGACGATGGGGCTCATGCCGGTGGCAGGCATTCCGCTGCCGTTCGTCAGCTACGGCCCCACGGCCCTGCTGGCCAACATGGCGGCCATCGGCCTGGTGCAGAGCGTGGCCGCCCGGCGGGAGCCGCTGCCTTATGAGTGACAAGGAGAGAGTGGATTTGGCGTTACCAGACTGGATTCGCGGCATGCTGCTGCGGCCGGGGGAGACCTTTGCGCAGGCGCAGCGGGAGATGCGCTACGCGTACGTCTGGATTCTGCTCTGCGTCTTCACCGTCGAGGCGGTCATGCTGCTCTACCACCCCGACGTGCGCTCGGCCGTGCCGTCCTTGCCGGCAGACCTGCTGCTTCTCAACCTGCTCAGCATGCTGGTCATCATCTACTCCATCCAGGTCGGCCTGCTGTTCTGGAGCGGCTGGGCTTTCGGATGGCGCGTGCCGCTGTCGGACGCGATGAAGTACATCGGGCTGATCTGGGCGCTCTTCCTGGCCGAGGACGTGGTCACCTTCGTGCCTTACCTCAAGGGGCAGGACGGGCTGCTGCTCTGGCTGTCGCTGCCCTTCCTGGGGTGGCGCGTGGCGGCCCTCGCCGCGGGGGTGCGGGCGGTCTCGGGCCTGCCGCCCCTGCGCACGGTGCTTATCGCCCTGATGGCCACCCTCCCCTGGCAGTTACCGCTGCTCTACCTCAACTGGCTGTCGCTCCACGCGTGAGGTCCGCCAGCCCGGAAGCGGGCTGGCGGACCCATCTGCTTCTGCCTAGGTGCCGAACATCTTCTTGAAGGCCCACACGGTGAGCTGCCGCTGAACCTCGGCGATCGAGGTCGTGAGCGGAATCTCCTTGGGGCAGGCCCGCACGCAGTTCTGGGCACTGCCGCACTCCATCACGCCGCCGGGGCCCGCCAGGGCCTCGAGCCGCTCGTGGGCGTTCAGCCGGCCGGTGGGATGGGCGTTAAACAGGCGGACCTGCGAGATCGGAGCAGGGCCGATGAAATCGGTGGACTGGTTGTAGTTCGGGCAGGCTTCCATACAACAACCGCAGGTCATGCACTCCGACAGCTTATACATCCACTCCTGATCGGCGGGCGACTGGCGCGGCCCGGGCCCCAGGTCGTGGGTGCCGTCGATGGGGATCCACGCCTTCACCCGCTTCAGCGCCTCGAACATGCGGGAACGGTCGACCATCAGGTCGCGCACCAGCGGGAACGACTTGAGCGGCTCCAACACGATGGGCTGCTCCAGGTTGTCGATCAGGGTGGAGCACGCCTGGCGCGCCTTGCCGTTGATCACCATGGAGCAGGCGCCGCAGACCTCCTCCAGGCAGTTGGATTCCCAGGCGACGGGCGTGGTACGCTTCCCCTCGGCGTTCACCGGGTTCCGCTGAATCTCCATCAGGCAGGAGATGACGTTGGCGCCGGGGCGGTAAGGGAGCCGGAACTCCTCCCAGTAGAACGGCTTGTCTGGGGCCTCCTGACGCCGGATGCGCAGCGTGATGAACTTCTGCTCGGCCACGGGTTCCGTACCCCCCTACTTCTTCGAGTAGTCCCGCTTCCGGGGCTGGATGTGGGTGATGTCCACCGGGCGGTAGAACAGCTCCGGCCCCGACGGGGTGTGCTTCGCGATCGTGGTCTTCAGCCAGTTCACGTCGTCCCGCTCGGGGAACTCAGGCTTGTAGTGTGCACCGCGCGACTCGTTGCGGGCCAGGGCGCCGGAGGTGATGACCTCGGCCAGCACGAGCATGCCGTGGAGCCACCGGGTGAAGACCGCCGGCTGGTTGGAGTGGCTGCCGGTGTCGGGGACGCCGATCCGCTGGTAGCGCTCCTTGAACTCGGCGATCTTGTCCAGCGTCTCCTTCAGCTTGTCGTTGTACCGCACGACGGTGACGTTGTCGGTCATCACCTTGCCCAGTTCGTCGGCCAGCACGTAGGGGTTCTCCGGGCCATCCATGCACAGGATGCGCTGGTACTTCTCCTCCGCCTCGCGCACCGCCGCCTCGAAGATCGAGTCAGGCAGTTCCTCGGCGGGGATCGTGTCCAGCCCCAGGATATACTTCACGGCCGCCGGGCCGGTCACCATGCCGTCGAAGACGCAGGAGACCAGGGAGTTGGCGCCCAGTCGGTTGGCGCCGTGATGCTGGAAGGATGCCTCGCCGGCGGCGTAGAGCCCGGGGATGTTGGTCATGAAGCTCTTCGGGCTCTCGATGTCCATGTCGTTGTTGGCCTTCTTCTCGTAGCCCGCCCAGAGGCCACCCATCGAGTAGTGGACGCCGGGGAAGATCTTCATCGGCACCTTGGTGGCGTCGTCACCGACGAACTTCTTGTACATGTCGAGCAGGTTGCCGATGCGGCGGCGCAGGGTCTCGGCCGGGATGTGGGTCACATCCAGGTAGACCATGTTCTTGCCGTCGACGCCCAGCTTCTGGTTGACGCAGACGTCGAAGATCTCGCGGGTGGCGATGTCGCGCGGCACCAGGTTGCCGTACTTCGGGTACTTCTCCTCAAGGAAGTACCAGGGCTTGCCGTCCTTGTAGGTCCACACGCGGCCGCCCTCGCCGCGGATCGACTCCGACATGAGCCGCAGTTTGTCGTCGCCGGGGATGGCGGTGGGATGAACCTGGATCATCTCGCCGTTCGCGTACCAGGCGCCCTGCTGGTAGACGATGGCGGCGGCGGAGCCCGTGTTGATCACGGAGTTGGTGGACTTGCCGAAGATCATGCCGATGCCGCCGGTGGCCATGATCACGGCATCTGCCTTGAAGGCCCGGAACTCCATCGTGTTCAGGTTCTGGGCCGTGCAGCCGACCACCCGCCCCTCGTGAAGCACGAGGCCGGTGAAGTCCCAGCCCTCCCACTTGGTGACCTTGCCGTCCACCTCGTGGCGGCGCACCTGCTCATCCAGCGCGTAGAGCAGCTGCTGGCCGGTGGAGCCGCCCGAGAAGGCGGTGCGGTGGTACAGGGTGCCGCCGAAGCGCCGGAAATCGATCAGGCCCTCGGGCGTACGGTTGAAGGGCACGCCCATGCGATCGAACAGGTAGATGATGCCCGGTGCGGCCTCACACATGGCCTTGACCGGCGGCTGGTCCGCGAGGAAGTCGCCGCCGTAGATGGTGTCATCGAAGTGAATCCAGGGGGAGTCGCCCTCACCCTTGGTATTGACGGCCCCGTTGATGCCCCCCTGCGCACACACGGAGTGGGAACGCTTGACCGGGACCAGCGAGATGAGGTCGACGTGGAACCCGGCCTCGGCGGCCTTGATCACCGCCATGAGCCCGGCCAGACCACCGCCAACGACAATCAGATTGCGTCGCACAACTGTTCCCTCCTACACCTGAAATGCGAACAGGGCGGTGAGGCCCATCGCCGCCACCAGAACGAACAGGAGATTGGTGACCACGGCCGAGACCCGCTGGCTGCGGGGCCCGATGGTCACGCCCCAGGTGATGAGGAAGGTGTACAGGCCGTTGGCAAAGTGGTAAGCTGCGGCGATGATGCCGATGGCGTACAGCACCTTCACGAACGGGTTCGCAAAGGCGGTGGCCACGGTGAAGTAGTCGGGCAGCCCCGGCATGGCGGTGCCCACGTCATAGGCCCCGAGCGCCTTCGGGACTCGGAAGTGGAAGATGTGATAAGTCACCCAGAAGAATGTGATGAGGCCGGTGACCCGCTGCAGGAAGAACGCCCAGTTGCGGCCGTAGCTGTAATTGGAGACGTTGTGTCGTGCGTCGGCCGCGATCCAGATCCCGTAGATGGCGTGGAAGTACAGCGGCAGGAAGATACCGAAGACCTCGAACGCCAGCAGGAACGGGAGCGAGTTGATCGACCGGACCACCTCGTTGTACGCCTCGATTCCCTGCATCGCTTTCGAGTTCTCGAACAGGTGGAACACCAGGAAAATGCCCACGGGCACCACGCCGGTCAGCGAGTGAAGCCGCCGGAGCAGGAAGTGGTTGCGCCTCACGAACTCTCGCATCCGCCGATACGCTCCTTCCCCCAGTTGCTCTTGTCGGGTTGTCCCCACGCATTCATACTGGACTTTACCCAGTCCCCGCTCAGGCTATAGGCATTCGGTGCCTCATGCCATAGACCACGCCCATTGTAGTCCTACGCCCAAAGTACTGTCAACGTTCTGAAAGACCATTAGTGGTAACAATTCTGAGTATAAGTCGTGCTTATTTTCGCCAGGCGTGCTTCTCCTTTGGGCGCTGGGCAGCACCAATTCTCATCCCAGGAGGGACAGGACCTTGGAACAACTGCTACTCGAGGTGGCCGGCTCCACCCTGCGCACGGTTCCCCTGGCGCAGCTTGTCCGAATGCAAGGCGCCGTCGAACTGCTCGGTGCAGACGCATACCCCACCTTCATGCGCCTGGGGGCGGCCGGACGGCTGGAACTGCAGCCCGTGGCGGCGGGGAGCCTCCTCATCGAGGTGGAGCGTGCGACGGAGCGCCTCGGCCGCCAGCCGGTGCCCACGCTCACTTTCATGGGTGAGGGCGGTGCCGTCCTGGGCGCCATGTACGGCGGCCACGACACCACCGAGGTCGCGGGCTCAGATGACGGCCAGATCGCGGTGACGGCCGAGGGCATCCGGGTGCTGCTGCGCCGCTTCCCCCCGCCGGTTGGCTTTCGCTCCGAACCCGGCGTCGCGCGGGGGTGGTTCGTGTGCTACTTCTCCGCCCTCGCGTTCGGCCCGGACGGTGCGTGGGGAACCAGAACCCCCGCGATGGGCGGCTCCGGCGCGCCCGTGGCCATGCCCGGCCTGCCGCCCCTGCCGCCTGTCACGCGCTGGCACCAGGCCAACGTGGCCGGTTCGCCCGCGGTGGCGGCCGCGGTCTTTACCACCACCCCGGCCGCCGAGGTCTTCCGGGACCTGATCCACGCGGTCACAGCAGCCTGCCAGGACTCCCTCCGACTCAAGCGCCCGCTGGTCGCCCAGATCGAGCGGTAAGCCGGGCGGTCGGTCGCCCGTGCCTGGCGCATGGACGTGATGGGCTGGAGAGGCGGCACAGCGCGAGACCTGAGTTCAGGCCCACATCTTGGATTCTTTGCCTTTGCCGAGGCGACGTATGCGTCAAGCTGAACGTGCACGGTTTCCGGCCTGCATTCGCCGCTGCGGGCGGAGACAGACTCGGCAACGGCGCTGGCGTGTGGTGAGGAACGCGTGCAGGGTGCACGAGATAACTCAGCGGGGCTGGCTTCCGGGCCAGCCCCGCGTGTCTACTTGCACGCAGCGTTTCGAGACAGCCTGCTGAGAAACAAGGGCACCCTGGCGGCCAGCTTTGCCTTCCCGGGGCTTGTCCCCCCTCTGGCCGCCAGGGTGCACGCGTGAGGCCTCGGCTCACGGCCCTCAACAAACGGTCGGATCGTCCCGACTCATGGACCACCGGTCACGGCTCCGCTACCGCTTGAACACTGCGCGGGCAGCTGCGACCGCGGCGCCCCGCTCGCAGCGGTACCCCTGCTCCACCAGGGCCGTCTCCAGGGCGCTGAGCAGGCGCAGGACCGGGGCCGGATTGGCGTTGACGCCCATCAAGCCGACGCGCCACGTGCGGCCGGCGAGGGGGCCGAAGCCGCCGGAGATCTCGATGTTCTCCTCCAGGAGCCGGCGGCGCACCGTCAGGTCATCGATGCCTTCCGGGATGTTGATCACGTGCAGCATCGGCAGCTGCTTGCCCCTGGTGAACAGCGACAGCCCCATGGCCTCCAGTCCGGCGACGAACGCCTCGTGCGCCTTGCGGTGGCGGGCAAAGCGCGCCTCCAGCCCCTCTTCCAGCACGATGCGCAGGGCCTCCCGCATGGCGTAGATCATGCTGATGGGTCCGGTGTGGTGGAAGACGCGGGTGTTCGCCTTGCCGTCGCCCCAGTACGCAAACAGCAGGTTCAGGTCAAAGTACCAGGACTGGCACTTGGTCTTCCGGCCGGAGACGACCTCCATCGCCCGCGGGCCGAAAGTCACCGGCGACAGTCCGGGCGGTGCGCCCAGGCACTTCTGCGAACAGGAGGCCGCCGCGTCCACGCCCCACTCGTCAATCTTGACCGGCATGCCACCCAGGGAGGTCACGCAGTCGATGGCCAGCAGTGCGCCGTACCGGTGGGCGATTTCGGCCACCGCCGGAATCTCCTGCTCGGCACCCGTGGACGTCTCGGCGTGCACCAGGGCCACCAGTTTGGCCGGCTTCCGCTTGAGCTCCTCCTCGATCCGTTCCGGCGGAATGGACTCGCCCAGAGGCGCCTCGACCACGCGCACGTTTGCGCCTGTGCGCGACGCCACCTCGGCCATGCGCTGGCCGAAGTAGCCGATGATCCCCACCACGACGTCGTCGCCGGGCTCCAGCAGGTTCACCATCATCGTTTCGACGCCCGCCGAGCCCGTGGCCGAGATCGGAACCGTGTGGTGATTGCGGGTCTGGTACACCTGGCGCAGCCAGGCCATGGTCTCATCCATCAGCCCCAGGAATGCAGGGTCCAGGTGGCCGATGACCGGCGTGGCCATCGCCCTGAGGATGCGCGGATCCACATTCGACGGCCCTGGACCCATCAGAAGCCGTTCCGGTGGGTTCAACTCGGGAAGCACGCGGTCCAATGCAACTCCTCCTCCACACGGGGTTCTCGAAAAGGCAGTCCCGCTCTGCTAGTGCAGAACGGGCTCCTTCTCGCCGCCCGACTCATTCTCTTCGCCGACGCCTGCTTCCTCCTCCGAACGCAGGTCCGCCTCGGTGACGCCAGCCTCCGCCAGCACCGCCTCGGCCGCCACCACGGGCGCCCCCGTCCGGAGGGCCAGGGCCAGCGCGTCGCTGGGCCGGCTGTCCACCCGCACAGTCCGCCCGTCAGCGGTCTGCAGCTCGAGGTTCGCATAGAAAACCTTGTCCCGGTAGTCGCAGATCACCACACGCTGCAGGGTGGCCCCGAGCGCCTCCATCACCCGGTGGGTCAGCTCGTGCGTGAGCGGTCGGGGCGTCTTCACGCCACCGGCCTCCAGGGCGATCGCCCGGCCTTCCAGCAGGCCCACCTCCATCACCAGGAAGCGCTCCAGCTCCGGGGCGCGCAACACGAGGATCACGCTTGCGGTCTCTTCCACGACCCCAACGCTGACCAGTTCCACGCTAACCATGGCGGCGCCTCCTTCCTACGTCAAGTATAAGCTACGAGCGAAACGGAGGAAAAGCAACGCACGGCGAAACGCGCCAGGGTCTGGCTGGACCACGCTCATTTACTGCTCTATACTGAGAAACGCAGAAGCATTCCGCGGGGAGGGTTCTGAGTGGTCACCGTCAAGCTGTTCGCCGCGGCCGCCGACGCCGCCGGTCGGCGCGTGCTGGAAGGTGATTGGGCCGGCCTGACGACAGAGCAACTGATGCAGCACCTGCAGCAAGAGTACCCGGGTCTGGCGCGGCTCACGCCCGTTCTCTCCATCGCCGTGAACCGCGAGTACGCTCCGGGCGACCGCGTGCTGAACGACGGCGACGAAGTCGCGCTCATCCCGCCGGTCAGCGGCGGCGCGGAGGATGGCGCGGGTCGCCCCCTGTTCGAGGTGACCACCGCTCCCCTGTCGGCTGACGAGGTCGCCGCCCGCGTCACCAACCCCCACTCGGGCGCCACGGTCGTCTTCGTGGGCACGGTGCGGGAGTGGACCAACGGCCGGCGGACCGTTCACCTGGAGTACGAGGCCTACGCCGAGATGGCCGTGGCCCAGATGGAACGGATCGGCCAGGAGATTGCGGAGCGCTGGCCGGGCGCCAGGACCGCCATCGTCCACCGGGTCGGAGCGCTCGCCGTCACCGAGGCCAGCGTGGTCATCGCCGTCGCCACGCCCCACCGGGCCGAGGCCTTTGAGGCCTGTCGGTACGCCATCGAACGCCTGAAGCAGATCGTGCCCATCTGGAAGAAGGAAGTCTGGGAAGACGGCGAAGAATGGGTGGGCAGCCAGACCGGCCCCGACTGGATGCACCCGGCGGGCTCCCGCTGAACCGATGAGGCCAGCACCAACCCAGGTGCTGGCCTCTTCTGTGCTATTCCAGCTTCCAGGAGCCGTCGTACCGGTAGGTGGCGCACCGGAACACCCCTTCGCAGAAGCGGGCGCCCGAATCGGTCACCGTCGTCGTGAGCGGATCGCCGGCCCGCACCACGATGCCGCGCGCCGGCCGCTCGGCACCGGGCGTGAACATGACCCGCATCGAGAAGCCGATCAGGCGGTCCACCGCTGCGTCCAGCGGGTCGGCCGGCGCCCAGAGCCCATTCTGCATGCGGTAGGCCAGGAGCACCGCCGACCGGTCGGACCGGCCGAGTACGAGCAGGCGCTTCTCGTCACCCGCCCGCACAATCCGGGCCGCCTCCCATTCGGTCACCAGCCCGTCGTAGACCTTCACCAACTCGGCCTGACCCGGTGCGTGGATGATCGCCATCTGCAGGCCGCCCGGGCTGGCCGGCAGCGTAACCAGGCGCGTGTTCTCGCCGGCGTCGATCACCCGGATGCCCAGCGTGCCGTCGGGGTCGACCAGCTGGCTCAGCCGGGAGCCCGGCAGAGCCGCCGGGTCAACCTGCGTGAGGAACTGCGCCATCTGGCCTGCGGCCCACACCAGGTCTTCTTCGGCGTGCGGCCGCGTGAGCTCGCCCATGTAATGCGTGAGCAACGGCAGGAAGTGCAGGCGCCCGTCCACCCAGCTGAGGGCGTGGCACTGCTCCGGGCTCGGGCAGATCATCACGCCCGGCTCCTCCCCCTCTTCCAGCTGCACGCGGAACGCGGGCAGGGCCGCCGCGTCCCAGGCGATCGTCACGCCGTCGGGCGACGCCTCGCCGATATACCAGTAGGGCGCACGGGTCACGTAGCCCACCCAGTCCGAAGCCTTGCGCCACTCGTTGCCGGCGTCCAGCCGCAGCAGGTAGATGTCCCGTCTCTCCTCGGTGGTTCCGTCCTGGCCTTGTCCGGCCGATTCGTCGACCACGAGCAGGAGGGCCGGGTTGCCGTTGTGGGCCATCACCTGCGCCGACTCGACTGTCCCCGGCAGGTCGAGCACCCGGGCGAGCGGCATCCCGCCGCCGGCGCGGAACTGGACGGCGTTGTACGTGCGGTCGGTGAGGTAGGGGCCCGGAGCCGGCACCGTGAGCAGCCGGGCCGAGAGCGCCCGGCCTTCGTCCGCAAACATGCGGGACCCGGCCGGCAGCCGGAGCACCTGCGCATCCGACAGGCCTTCCTCCGACCCCAGCATCTGCGTCAGCCTGGCCGTGGCGAGGTTCCAGGCGGCGGCCGCAGCCTCACGGGTCGACGTCGCCAGGGCCTTGGTCACCGCCTCCGGGCAGTCGCCCTCCTGCCGGCACCACCGGGCGGGATCGGTCGCGATCGAAAGCAGCGTGAACGCATCGAACCGCGACTCATCGTAGAGCTGGAACCGCCCCTCCCACTTCAGGAACACCTCCGGCGCCAGTGCGAGCTTGCCGGGCGCGGACTCGTCCCACGCCGGCGCCCACCGCTCGCCGTCGACGGTCACGTGCAACACGCCGTCCTCAGGGCGCAGTTCGACGGTGCCGTAGGTGCCTGCCATCCCGTCGAAGGCGTCGGTCACGAGTGCGAAGGGGCCTCCGCCGGGACCGGCGAAGTGTGCGATGAACCCTTCGTTCTCCTCTGTGCGCATGACCAGCGTGATCCGGAGCGAGCCCGACTCGCTCATCAGCTGCGCCGCCTCGAGGCGGCCCGCCGGCAGGGGACCGAGCTCATGGGCCCGGGGGGTACCGCCCCGCCGGATCTGCACGGCCACCCGCTCCGCCTCGTCCACCAGGCTGCGTCCGGGGAGCGCGAGGGTGTAGAGGTGCACTTCCTTGTCCAGTTCCAGGTGACGCACCATCACGTCTACCCCGGGCCGGGGCGAAGCGGACCAATCCTCGTCTGAAATACTGTAAGAGGCCGTCTGCTCCAGGAGGCCCAGCAGCATGCGCACGGCGTCTTCCGCAGCCGTGCGCCTGGCGGCGCTGGACGCCGTACCGTCAAAGGCAGCCGAAACCCGCTGGCGGAGATCGGCGAGGGTGGGACCCTCCTCCGGCGGCGGCGCCTCCCGGGCGCAGGCCGTCAGGAGGAGCAGGCAAGCCAGGAAAGCAGCTGCCCTTTTTCGCAACGTCGACATGCAAGTACCTCCAGCATGCGGAATGGGTAGCTGTACCACAACCCCCTTTTTCGCCTGACTGCAGCCCCTTTCCTCCCTTGGGCCCGACTAGCCCTCGCGCGCGGCGTCGGGCCAGTTCAGTTCGTACATGCGGCGAATCCCCTGCAGCGTGAGGTGGGGATCCACCAGTTCGATGGTGCGGCTCTCCGCGGCCACCAGGTCAGCCAGCCCCCCTGTGGCCACGACCACGGGCTGCGGTCCCGCGGGCGCGATCTCGCGGGTCAACCGTCGCACGAGCCCGTCCGCCAGGCCCACGAAGCCGAAGAGGATGCCCGACTGCATGCTGGCCACCACGTTGCGGCCGATCACCGATCTCGGCCGCTGCAGCTCCACCCGCTGCAGCAGCGCGGTGCGGCGGGTCAGCGCCTCCGTGGCGATGCCGATACCTGGTGCGATACAGCCCCCGAGGTACTCGCCCCCGGCGCTGACGCACTCCAGCTTGGTGGCGGTGCCGAAGTCGACGACAATGACCGGCCTCCCCTGCGGCCGTCCGTAGATCTCCCAGCCAGCCAGGGCGTTCACCAGCCGGTCGGTGCCCAGGGCGGCAGGATTGTCGTAGCGGACCGCGGGCAGGCTGCGGTGGGTGCTGGTCAGTTCCCTGAGCTGGACCTTCAGGTACTGCTCGACCGCCCGGCTCAGCACGGCATTCAGCGGCGGCACCACCGAGGCCATGGCGGCGCTGGTGACGTCGGCGGGGGTGTAGCCGTCGCGCTCCAGCAGCTGAATCAGGCGCAGGCCATACTCATCCCACGTCTCCAGCCGGTTGGACGCCATGCGCCACATGGCGACCAGTTCGCTTTCCAGGAACAGCCCGGCAGTGATGTTGGTATTGCCGATGTCGATGGCCAGGAGCATGGCGCTACCTCCCTCCCCGGCCGTGGGCCTGGTGCCTGTCGTGGATGATGCGCAGACCGGTGAGCGTCAGGTGCGGGTCGAAGTGCTGGATCGTCTTGCACTCCCCGAGCAGCAGCTCGGCCTGCTCTCCGGTGGCGATGACCTTGCACCCCTGCCCCTCAGGGTCCAGCTCGGCGGCCATCCGCTCCACCAGCTCGTCCACCAGGCCGGCGAAGCCGAAGATGATGCCGGACTGCATCGCGTGCACCGTGTTCCGCCCCAGGGCCGAGCCGGGGTTCACCAACTCGATGCGGGGCAGTTTCGCCGCAAACTGGAACAGAGCGTCGGCCGAGACGTCGATGCCCGGGGCGATCACGCCGCCCAGGTACTCGCCCCGGGCCGAGATGGCATCCAGGATGATCGCCGTGCCGAAGTCGACCACGATCAGCGGGCCGCCGTACTGCTCGAAGGCAGCGACCGCACCGGCGATGCGGTCTGCACCCACCTCCCTGGGATTGTCGTAGCGGATCATCATGCCCGTGCGAACGCCGGGGCCGATCACCAGCGGCTTCAGGTGGAAGTACTTGTGGCACATCCACTCCAGCTTGGGAATCAGGGGCGGAACGGAAGACGAAATCGCCACGGCCGTCACCGTGCGGCTGCTGAAGCCTGCGCGCTCGAGCAGGCTGGTGAAGAGCAGGCCGTACTCGTCGAGCGTCTTGCTAGGATCCGTGTGCACGGTCCATTCCGCCCGCAGCCTTTCGCCCTCGAAGATGCCGAGGACCATGAACGTGTTTCCGACGTCGACCGCCAGCAGCACCGCGTCTGACCTCCCTGGGTGGCCGGCCCGTCCCGGCGGGTCCGGCTCCCGCAAACTCAAGCACGATTATAGCATAAGGCCTGGCACCGGGCGGCGGGCGCACACCCGCCCACGCCGTGCCAGGCCTTTCAGGCATCAAGACAGACTGCGGCCCGGGTCAACGACCCGGGCCGCACAACAAGCGCTATGCAGTTCGGAGTCGATTGCCCCAGCACCTCCACCGGAAAGACTCGGACAGTCCCCACCGCCCCCTGGCGGCCCTGCGTTTCTCCTCACCTGCGGGTAAGGCCCGCCACCGTCCCGCCTCTGGGGGGGGCCGGTCCTTTCCTGTACTTTCATTATAGCCGATCCGGAGGTTCAGTGCACGACGAATCTTCAGGGTTCTTCTGGCAGCGCCTCACGGGGTAACTTCCAGACTGAAGGGGAAAGCGCTCACCGAGTGCGTGAGCGCGCCGACCGCGATGATGTCCACGCCCGTCTTGGCCACCTCCACCAGGTTGGCTGCGCTGATGTTGCCGGCGGCCTCGAGAATCGCCTTGCCCGACGCCAGCTCCACCGCCCGCCGCAAGGTCTCCGGGTCCATGTCGACCAGCGTCAGGATGTCTGCCCCCGCGTCGAGCCCTTCCTGCAGCTCGTCGAGGCTCCGCACCTCCACCGCCACGCGGCTGGTGTGGGAGGCGACCTTGCGGGCCGCCACCACCGCCTCGCGCACGCCGCCCGCGAGCGCCAGGTGACCCGCCCGCACCACGATGGAGTCGCCGAGCCCGAACCGGTGGTTCTGGCCTCCGCCGATGCGCACCGCGTACCGCTCGATCATCCGCAGCCCCGGCGTGGTCTCGTGGCCCTCCACCAGCCGGGCGTGGTAATACTTGATGGAGTTGGCCAGACGCCGGGTCGCGGTGGCGATGCCGCTCATGCGCTGCAGGAAGTTGAGGGCCACCCGCTCCGCTGCGAGTACGGACCGGGCCCGGCCGGAGACGCGGGCGACGCCCTGGCCAGCGGTGATCTCGCTGCCCTCGTCCACCAGCGCCTCATAGGCGAGGGACGGGTCGAGGGCGCGGAACGTGGCCTTCGCGACCGGATGTCCGCAGAGGATGCCGGGCTCCCGGGCGATGATCACCGCAGTGCAGGTGGCCTCCGCCGGGATCACGGCCGACGTGGTCAGATCCTCCGGCCCGACGTCCTCCAGCAGCGCCCTGCGCACCAGCTCCTCGACGGCGATTGGGTTCAGGGTCATCCCGCAGACCTCCTTGCGTTCGCGCTTCCAACTGCGCCCGCCAGGGCACATCCGTTTTATTCTACCCGCTTGACCTGCTGCAGAAAAGAGGCGCGGTCCTCCACGAGGCGCACCCCCTGGTCGGGCAGCCGGGCCAGCATCGCCTCCAGATCCTCCCGGCGGGCTCCCTCCGGCCCGTCTCCGGGCTGCCAGACCTCCAGGAGCGGCACCAGCATGAAGGCCCGCTCGGCCATGCGCGGATGCGGCAGCGTGAGCCGGTCTCCCTGCATGCGGATCCGGCCGTGAAGCAGGATGTCGATGTCGATGGTGCGGGGCCCCCACCGCTCCTTCCGGACGCGGCCCAGGTCCGCCTCGACGGCCTGCGTCAGGTCCAGCAGCTCGAGGGGCGCAAGCGTGGTCTCGAGGCAGGCGGCACAGTTGAGGAAGTCCGGCTGGTCCGTCCTCCCCTGCGGCGCGGTGCGATAGAGGCCGCTCACGCTCACCAGCCGCACCCCGGGGCTGGCGTCCAGGCGGCGCAGAGCGGTGACCAGCTGTGCCTCCGGATCGCCGATGTTGGCCCCCAGCGAGACGTAGGCGTGCGTCACGGGTCCCGCCTCCGGTGAATCTCCACCATCACGCCGGCGAGGGTGCCGGGAATCGGGGCCCGCGGCTTGTGCACGCGCACCGTCACAGCGGCGACGCCCGGGTACTGCTCCAGCACCTGGGCCGCCACGCGCTCCGCCAGGGCCTCGATCAGCTTGACGGGGGTTCCCTCCACGATCGCCTTGACCGTGCGGTAGACCTTGCCGTAGTTCACCGTCTGCCGGATGTCGTCCTGCTCCCCCGCCCGCCGCAGGTCCAGGAAGAGCTCCGCATCCACCAGGAACTCCTGCCCCAGCTTCGTCTCCTCGGGCAGGACGCCGTGGTAGCCGTAGAAGCGCATGCCAGAGAGCACGATGCGATCCAAGCTCTGTCTCACCCTTTCAGGCCCCGCGCCCGGGGCGCACGATGGCATCGGCCATCTGCGCGACCCGCTTCATCGCGCGCACGTCGTGTACCCTCACGATATCGGCGCCGTTGGCGATCCCGATGGCCACCGTCGCCGCCGTTCCCTCCAGCCGCTCCCCCGGCGGCAGCCCCCCCAGCACCTTTCCGATGGTCGACTTGCGGCTGGTGGCCAGGAGCAGCGGCCGGTTCAGCACCCGGAACTCGCCCAGCCGCCGGATGACCTCCAGGTTCTGGTCCGGGGTCTTGCCGAAGCCGAAGCCGGGATCCAGGATGAGGAAGTCCCCCGGGAGCCCGGCCTGAGCCGCCAGGTCGAGGGAGCGTCGGAAAAAGGCGGTGATATCCTGGATCAGGTCCTGGTACGCGATGCCCTTCTGGTTGTGCATCACCACGACCGGGCAACGGTGTCTGGCGGCCACGGCAACCATCTCCGGGTCGCCCTGCAGCCCCCAGATGTCGTTCAGGATGTCCGCCCCCGCCGCCAGCGCAGCCGCCGCCACCTCCGCCTTCTGAGTGTCCACCGAGATGAAGGCATCGGGGGCCGCCCGCCGGAGCGCCCGGATGACAGGCAGCACCCGGCGCCGCTCCTCCTCCGCCGGCACCGGCGTGTGGCCGGGGCGGGTCGACTCGCCGCCGACGTCGATGATGTCCGCCCCCTCTTCCAGCATCTGCAGGGCGCGGGCCACCGCCTGCTCCGGTTCCGGCCAACGGCCACCGTCGGAGAACGAGTCGGGCGTCACATTCAGAATGCCCATGATCAGGGTGCGCCGGCCCACCTCGAGGATGCGCCCGCCGCAGGGAATTCGCCACATGACCCGTTCACCTCGTTCCCGTAACTACAGGAAGGCCGGGGGAGTGATTCGCCCCGGCCCTCGCTCGTCCCTGCCCGAATCAGAAGAGCCCCGTGATCCGGCCGTCCGCGTCCACGTCGATGGCCTCGGCCGCCGGAACCGGCGGCAGGCCCGGCATGGTCATGATCTCGCCGGTGATGGCCACCACGAACCCCGCACCGCCGCTCGGCCGCACCTCTCGCACGGTCAGCCGCCAGCCGGTGGGCGCGCCGAGCTTCTTGGGATCGTCAGAGAAGGAGTACTGCGTCTTCGCAATGCAGACCGGCGCCCGACCGAAGCCCTCGTTCTGCAGCTTCTTCAGCATGCGGCTGGCCTCGCGGCTGAAGTCGACGCCGTCGGCGCCGTAGATGCGCGTGGCCACCTTCTCAATCTTCGTCTTGAGGCTGTCCTCGTCGTCATAGACGAAGCGGAAGTGGGAGGGCTCCTCCACCAGCTCCACCACGCGGCGGGCCAGTTCGATGCCGCCCTCGCCGCCGCGGGCGTGCACGTCGGCCACGACGGCCGTGCTGCCGGCCTCCTCCACCAGCTCCTTGAGCAGGCGGATCTCATCCTCCGTGTCCGCGGCGAACCGGTTGATGGCCACCACGGCCGGCAGACCGAACACCTCGGTGATGTTGCGCAGATGGCGCAGGAGGTTGGCGCTGCCCCGGCGCAGGGCTTCCAGGTCCTCCCGGCCCAGCTCGTCCTTCTTCAGCCCGCCGTGCATCTTCAGCGAGCGGATGGTGGCCACCAGCACCACCGCGTCGGGCTTGAGCCCGGCAAGGCGGCACTTGATGTCGATGAACTTCTCGGCCCCCAGGTCGGCGCCGAAGCCGGCCTCCGTGATGACGTAATCCGCCAGCTTCAGCCCCAGGCGGGTGGCGACCACGGTGTTGCAGCCATGGGCGATGTTGGCGAAGGGACCGCCGTGCACCAGGGCCGGGGTGTTCTCCAGGGTCTGCACCAGGTTGGGCTTGATGGCCTCCTTCAGGAGGGCCGCCATCGCGCCTTCGGCCTTGAGCTGGCTTGCGCGCACGGGGGTGCCGTCGTGGGTGTAGCCGACGATGATCTCGCCGCAGCGCCGCCGCAGGTCGGCCAGGTCCGAGGCCAGGCAGAGCACGGCCATCACCTCGGAGGCCGGGGTGATCATGAACTCCTCCTGGCGCGGCACGCCGCCGTTCTTCCCGCCCAGCCCGATCACCACGGAGCGGAGGGCCCGGTCGTTCATGTCCAGGACCCGCTTGAAGGTGATCTGGCGAGGGTCAAGCCCCAGCGCGTTCCCCTGGTGCAGGTGGTTGTCGATCATCGCCGCGAGCAGGTTGTTGGCGGAGGTGACGGCGTGGAAGTCGCCGGTGAAGTGGAGGTTGATCTCCTCCATGGGCACCACCTGGGCGTAGCCGCCCCCGGCCGCGCCACCCTTCACGCCGAAGGCGGGCCCCAGCGAGGGCTCCCGGAGCGCGATGATCGCCCGCTTGCCGATGCGGCGCATGGCCTGCCCGAGGCCGACGGTGACGGTGGTCTTGCCTTCCCCGGCGGGAGTGGGGTTGATGGCCGTCACCAGGATCAGGCGGCCGTCAGGGTTCGACTTCACCCGCTCCCAGACGTGCGGGGCAATCTTGGCCTTGTAGCGACCGTACAGCTCCAGGTCGTCGGGGCCGAGACCGACCTGCTCCGCCACCGCGGTGATCGGCAGCAGGTGTGCGCGCTGCGCGATTGCGATGTCCGACAGCAAGTTCCTTACCTCCTCCGGTTTGGATTCCCCTGGTACGCCAGTTACTGCTGCCTGAGCGATCCGGCAGTCCCCCACCGCTGCGCCGCGGTGGACGCCGCCCGTTGCCAGGGCCTGTTCCCCCTGTACCCCGGCGGTCCGGCGCCCCGGCGCCCCTTCTCGCCAAACCCCGCCGCGCCGTTACGGCCGAGTCACGAACCGGCTGACGGGATCCCCCACTGCACGCCGGAACGCCTCTTGCACCTCCTCCTGCTCCCGGCGCAGACGGTCCACCGCCGCCAGGGCGTCCTGGCGGAAGCTTTCGTCCTTGATCGACCCCAGGTTGATGGCCACGTTCCACAGCGCCGCCTCGAAGCCGGCCGCGGCGAGCAAGAAGCCCGCACAGCCGTCGCTCAGGGCATTCTGGTTGCCTCGCTCCACCGCCGCCAGGGCGTGGCGCATCACCGCGAGGCAGCGCTCCATGGTCTCCAGCGGCGTGCGGGTTGCCGTCTGGTAGGCCGCCTGCACGGCGCGCTGCCGCTCCGCCTTCTCCTCCGGCGTGCCCCTGGGCAGGCCGAAGGCGGCCATCACCTGGGTAAAGGCGGCCTGGTCGGCGTCCGCCAGGGCGAGGAGCGCGTCGGCCTCCCGCCGGGCCTCATCCTTCAGCGCGGTCATCTCCGCCTCCACCGCCCGGAACTTCTCACGCCCGCAGGTAAGCCCGCCGACCATGGCTGCCAGGCTCGCCCCGAGCGCGCCGGCCACGGCGGCGACCGCCCCGCCCCCGGGGGCCGGCGTGGCCGCGCCGAGTTCTTCACAGAAGGCCGCAATCGTCTGCTCCCGAATCTGCATGCGTCTACCTCCTGACCAGCCGCCCGTCGTCCACGATCAGGCGCCCCTGCTTCACCACCTGTGCCACCACGCCCATGCCCATGTGGTAGGGGATGTGCCGGTGGCTCGTGCACGAGAGGATCACCACATCCGCCAGCTTGCCCACCTCGAGGGAGCCCACCTCCGCCTCCAGGCCGATGGCCGCGGCCGCGTTGATGGTCGCGGCCGCCAGGGCCTCGCTGGGGTCGAGCTTCAGGTGCATGCAGGCCAGGGTGATGATGAACGGCATCGCGTAGACCGGGCACGAACCCGGGTTGAAGTCGCTGCCCAGGGCCACGGTGCATCCCAGCTCCACCATGCGCCTGGCCCGGGCGTAGGGGGCGTTCATGAGGCTGAACGACGTGCCGGGCAGGCACACCGCCACCGTTCCTGCGGCCGCCAGCCGCCGCAGCCCCTCGTCGGAGGCGTGCAGCAGGTGCTCGGCGCTGATGGCCCCCACCTCGGCCGCCAGAGAAGCACCGCCCAGGTCCGAAAGCTCGTCGGCGTGCACCTTCACGGCAAACCCCAGTTCCCGGGCCCGCTGCAGGATGCGGCGGGAGTCGGCCACCGAGAAGACGCCCTGCTCGCAGAAGACGTCGGCGAAGCGGGCCAGGCCGGGCTCGGCGGCAACCGCGGGCAGCATCTCCTCCACCAGCAGGTCCACGTAAGCCCCCGGCCGGTCCCGGTACTCCGGCGGAACCTCGTGGGCGCCCATGAAGGTGGGCACCACGGTGAGAGGGTGGCGCCGGTCCAGCGCGCGGATGGCCCGCAGCTGCTTCAGCTCGTCCGCCGTGCTCAGGCCGTAGCCGGACTTCACCTCTACGGTGGTGGTGCCCGAGAGGGCCAGCCGGTTGAGCCGCTCCAGGCCCAGGGCCTCCAGTTCGGCCTGGCTGGCCGCCCGGGTGGCCCGCACGGTGTTCAGAATGCCGCCGCCCCTGGCGGCGATCTCCTGATAGGTGGCGCCGCCGAGGCGCAGGGCGAACTCCTCCGCCCGGTCGCCGGCGAAGCAGAGGTGCGTGTGCGGGTCGACGAACCCGGGAATGACGGCGCGTCCCCGGGCGTCGATGACGAGGGTGTCGGGACCGGTGCTGACGGCCGCCAGCACCTCGTCGCTGGGGCCCACGGCCACAATGCGGCCCTGCCGCGCCGCCAGGGCGCCACCGGGAATGGCGGCCGGGTCCTTCAGTCGGTCGCCCCGCCGGGGCCCCCCGGCCATGGTCACCAGTTCGCTGGCTCCCACGATGAGCAGGTCCACCGACTCCATCGCCATCACTCCATGACCTCCAGGAGTCGCTTCTCCAGCACCTGGTCGCTCTTGAAGCCCTCCAGTCTGAGGTAGTGCCGGGCCACGCCCACCAGGGCGTCCATCGGCACCAGGCCGACAATTTCAGACCCCACAACGGGGACGCCGTACCGCTCGGCCTCCAGGCGGATGAGCTCGAAGGCCCGGTGCAGGGGCGTCTCCTTGTAGTTGACCATGTTCATGCTCACCTGCACCTGGCCCCGCTCGGCCAGCGGTACCGCCAGGGCCTTGCAGTGCACCAGCCCGCCGCTGGACCCACGCACGGCCCGGGCGATCTTCTTGGCGATCGAGAGGTCCGATGTGCCCAGGTTCACGTTGAAGGCGATGAGCGGCATGCGGGCGCCCACCGCCACGCAGCCCGCGGTGGGGTGAATGGCCTCGGGGCCGAAGTCGGGCTTCTTGTCGGGGTCCTTGCCGATCAGCTCCCGCAGCCCCTCGAACTCGCCCCGCCGCACGTCGGCCAGATTGCGCCGGTCGGGCCGGGTGGCCGCCGCCTCGTACAGGTAGACCGGCAGCCCCATCTGCCCCAGCGCCTCGCCCACCTGGCGCGCCAGGGCCACGCAGTCGGTCATGTCACAGCCGGAGACCGGCACGAAAGGGATCACGTCCACCGCACCCATGCGCGGATGACTGCCCCGGTGGTGGTTGAGGTCGATCAGCCGGATGGCCACCTCGGCCCCCCGGATGGCCGCCCGCGCCACCGCCTCAGGTCCGCCGATGAACGTGATGACGCACCGGTTATGGTCGGCGTCGCTGGACACCGAGAGCACCTTCACGCCCTGTGCGGCAATGGCCCCGGCGATCGCCTCGATCACCTCCGGCCGGCGTCCCTCGCTGAAGTTGGGCACGCACTCCACGACGGCGTTGGGATTCATCGCAGCGCCTCCTTTGGCCCCCTGCCCACGTCTCACGGTCCCGCCGCTCACTCGAGCATCGGCATGCGGATGCCCCGCTCCTTCGCCACGGCGATGGCCTTCTCATACCCGGCGTCGGCGTGGCGCACGACTCCCAGGCCCGGATCCGTGGTCAGCACCCGCTCGATCCGGTCGGCGGCCTCGGGGGTGCCGTCGGCCACCACCACCATGCCGGCGTGCTGGCTGTAGCCGATGCCCACGCCGCCGCCATGGTGGATCGAGACCCAGCTGGCCCCCGCCGCCGTGTTGACCAGTGCGTTGAGCAGCGGCCAATCGGCGATCGCGTCGGAGCCGTCCTTCATGCCCTCAGTCTCGCGGTTGGGCGACGCCACGGAGCCGGCGTCCAGGTGGTCCCGTCCGATCACGATGGGGGCCGCGAGCTCCCCGCTGGCCACCATCTCGTTGAACTTCAGCCCGGCCCGCACCCGCTCGCCGTAGCCCAGCCAGCAGATGCGCGCCGGCAGGCCCTGAAAGTGGATCTTCTGCTGCGCCATCCGCAGCCAGCGGTGCAGCGACTCGTTTTCAGGGAAGAGTTCCATGATGGCGCGGTCGGTCTTGTAGATGTCCTCGGGGTCGCCGGAGAGCGCCACCCAGCGGAACGGGCCCTTGCCCTCACAGAACAACGGGCGGATGAAGGCCGGCACAAAGCCCGGGAAGTCGAAGGCGTTCTTGAGCCCGGCATCGTAGGCCTGCTGCCGAATGTTGTTGCCGTAATCGAAAACGACGGCCCCGGCTTTCTGCAGGTCCAGCATCGCCTGCACGTGGACGACCATGGAGGCCTTGGCCCGGCGGACGTACTCGCCAGGGTCGGATCGGCGCAGCGCCACGGCCTCTTCGAGGGTGAGGCCGGCGGGAACGTAGCCGTTCAGGGGGTCATGGGCCGAGGTCTGGTCGGTCACCGCATCCGGGATGATCCCGCGGCGGACGAACTCGGGGAAGACCTCGGCGGCGTTGCCGAGCAGGCCGATGGAGAGCGGCTCGCCCTTTCTGCGGGCCTCCTCGGCGAGCGCCAGCGCCTCGTCCAGCGTGGAGGCCATGCGGTCGAGGTAGCGGTGCTCCAGCCGGCGCCGGATGCGCGCCTCGTCCACCTCCACCACGATGGCGACGCCCTCGTTCATCGTGACCGCAAGGGGTTGCGCACCGCCCATCCCGCCGAGCCCTGCCGTCAGGACCAGCCTGCCCTTCAGGCTGCCGCCGAAGTGCTGGCGGGCGGCCTCGGCAAAGGTCTCGTAGGTGCCCTGGAGGATCCCCTGGGTGCCGATGTAGATCCAGGAACCGGCCGTCATCTGGCCGAACATGATCAGGCCCTTGCGCTCCAGCTCCCAGAAGTGATCCCAGGTCGCCCAGTGAGCCACCAGATTGGAGTTGGCGATCAAGACCCGCGGGGCGAACCGGTGCGTGCGGAAGATCGCCACCGGCTTGCCGGACTGCACCAGAAGCGTCTCGTCATCTTCCAGCGAGCGCAGGGCCCTCACGATGGCGTCGAATGCCTCCCAGGAGCGGGCCGCCTTGCCCCGGCCGCCGTAGACCACCAGGTCCTCCGGGCGTTCGGCAACCTCCGGATCCAGGTTGTTCATGAGCATCCGGAGGGCAGCCTCCTGCTGCCACCCCTTGCACGAGAGCGCCGTGCCGCGCGGCGCGCGAACCGTTCGGGTCATGCCAGTACCCCCTTAACGTGGACTCATCGGCGCTGCGTGAGCGCCGCTATTCCAGCTCGCCGATCACCTTCTCTACCGCACTGACGAGTTCGCCGCTGTGCACCATCTCCGCCAGGCTCTCGATGTCCGGCGTCATCACCCGGTCGCCATCCAGCGGGGCCACCCGCTGCCGCACCGCCTCGTAGGCGGCACGGGTCGCCGGGGCCAGCCGCTCCGGCCCCCGGAATTCCAGCGCCTGAGCGGCGCACAGCAGCTCGATGGCCAGCACCCGCCGCACGTTGGCCATCACCTTCCGCGCCTTCCGTGCCGCGGTCGTGCCCATGGAGACGTGGTCCTCCTGGTTGGCGCTGGAGGGGATCGAGTCCACGCTGGCGGGATGAGCCAGCACCTTGTTCTCGCTCACCAGGGAGGCAGCGGTGTACTGGGTGATCATCAGCCCCGAGTGCAGGCCGCCGTTGCTGGTCAGGAAGGCCGGCAGGCCCGACAGCTGCGGGTTGACCAGCCGCTCGATGCGCCGCTCGGCGATGTCTGCCAGTTCCGCCACCGCAATGGCCAGGTAGTCCAGGGCCAGCGCCACGGGCTGGCCGTGGAAGTTCCCGCCCGAGATGACCTCGCCCTCCTCGGGGAAGAGCAGCGGGTTATCCGTGACGGCGTTCATCTCCCAGCCGAGCACCTCTGCGACGTGCGCCACGGCCGTGCGGCTGGCCCCGTGCACCTGCGGCAGGCAGCGCAGCGTGTAGGGGTCCTGCGTGCGCACCTGGCCCGGCCGGGTCACGAGCCGGGACCCTTCCACGAGCCGCCGCAGGTTCCGGCCGGTCGCCTGCTGGCCCGGGTGAAGGCGCAGCTTCTGAATGCGCGGGTCCCAGGCCGCCGGAATCGCCCCCAGGGCCTCCGCCGTGAGTGCTGCCGCAATGTCCGCCGTCTTGAGCAAGGTCTGCGCGTCGTACACGCCCAGGCAGCCCAGGGCGGTCATCGCCTGCGTGCCGTTGATGAGGGCCAGCCCCTCCTTGGCGGTGAGCGTCACCGGCTCCAGCCCGACGCGCGCCAGCGCCTCGGCGCCCGGGAGGCGCTCGCCGTTCACGTAGGCCTCCCCCAGCCCGATCAGAGGCAGGCTCATGTGCGCCAGGGGCGCCAGATCGCCGCTTGCCCCCAGCGAGCCCTGTTCTGGCACGACAGGCACAACTCCCAGGTTGAGGAATTTGACGAGCAGTTCCAGGGTCTCCACCCGGATGCCCGAATGCCCATGGGAGAGCGCCTGGGCTCGCAGGAGCAGCATCGCCCGCACCACCTCCTGCGGCAGCGGATCGCCCACCGCGCAGGCGTGGCTCATCAGGAGATTGCGCTGCAGCGCAGCCGTCTCCTCAGGGGATATGGTTACGTCACTGAACTTCCCGAAACCGGTGGTAATGCCATAGACCGGCCGCCGCTGCTGTACCAGCTGGGACACCATCGCGCTTCCTCTGGCCACCCGCTCCCGTACGGCGGGAGGAAGCACCACCCTGGCGCCCTGCCGGGCAACGGCCACCACCTCCGGGAGGCCCAAGTGTGCGCCGAGTTCCACAGTAGACATGAAAAAGACCTCCCGCTCTAGCCTGCCTCCATTATAGGAAGCGGCAATCGCGGGAGGCAAACGAGTACGGTGGCGCTTTAAAGCGGTGGGAAGTGAGCGGTGTGCAGGGCGATGGGGGAACGATGGTTGCCGGCGGACCATCAGCGACGCCGGGGGAACGGGAAAGCCGCCTACCACAAGATAGGCGGCTTCTTGCCTGTCATTCCTTGAGGCACCTGTCTCCGACTCGTGCAACGCACGGCGGTTGTGGCCCAAGAGTTCCGTGAAGGCCGCGGCGGGAAGGCTCAGGTGACGGTCTCCCAGGGCATCGCGGGCCGGTCACGCCGGGGCCCAACGCCAAAACCAGCCCCAAAAAGGGGAGCCAGCGTCCCGTGGGGGGAGGACGCTGGCTACGGCAAAGGGGAGGGTTGTCCTCAACCCGTGGGGGAAGGCTGAGGACCGGAACAAAGGAGGGTGAGCGGTGGGTGACCCTTGGGTCGACCGAATGACTCCGTTGGAGAGAGAAAGCTGGTCGACTACTGCAACGTCAGGGGCCTGATTGGGGGATCAAACCGCTGACAGTGGCCTCAGCCGACCCAAGTGATCGCCTACGCCTTGAGAATATATCAGACCGCCGGAATCGAACATCCAACCTTAGCACTCAAATAGTCTAGCCCAGGTACTACGCGGCGGCGCCGAGCATCCTTCCTTCAGGCGTCCAGTGCGGTGTCACAGCCGGGGCAGGCCGAAAGCGGCCCGGCTCTACCGCCTCGGGTAGATAACCGACGCCGCGGCCAGGTTCGGGTCGAAGTGGTTGCGCAGCCGCTCGTTGGCCGCCTCCAGCGTGAGCGAGTCCAGGGTGGGCAGCAGGTCGAACAGACGGATCTCCTTGAAGAAGCCGTCTGCGAACAGGAACGCCACGCTGTCCAGGTCGTTCATCAGGTTGATCACGCGGCCGATGAGCTTCCGCCGGGCGCGCTCGAAGTCGTCCGCGGCCAGCCCCTGCTCCTGGGCCTGGTGGAAGCCCGCCAGCAGCCTGGCCTCCAGTTCGGCCGGGTCCGGCGTGGGACCGGTCAGGTAGGTGTGGCCGAAGGTGACCTCCGGCACATGCTCGAAGCCGAAGCGCTGGTCGATCAGACCGGCCTCGTACAGCCGCGTGTAGAGGGCCGAGCCCCGGCCGACCACCACGTCCAGGATCAGGGACGTCGTGAGGTCCCGCTCCAGCAGCGCCCTGCCGGTGAGGCCGACTTCCTTCTCCTTGAACCCCAGCCGCAGGATGGGCTGGCTCACCACCAGCTCCTGCATCCGCCGGCGCTCGGCGATCACGGGCGGCTCTTCCGGCAGGAGGCGCTGGATGCCCGCCTGCGCGGGGTAGCGGCGTCCGGCGAAGGCCTGGCGGACACGCTCCACCACCTCGGCGGGGGCAAGGTCGCCGGCGACGAAGAGCACCATGTTGGACGGGTGGTAGAAGATGCGGTGGCAGAGGTAGAGCAAGTCCGGGTCGATCGCGCGGATCGACTCGACTGTGCCTGCGATGTCGATGCGCACCGGGTGTCTGACGTAGAGCGCCTCCAGCAGGTTGGCCGAGGAGCGCCAGCCGGGATCGTCCAGGTACATGCGGATCTCCTGCTCGATGATGCCCTGCTCCTTGGCCACCGACTCGGCCGTGAAGTAGGGATCCTGGACGAAGTTGAGCAGCAGGTCGAGGCAGGACCAGAAGTGGTCCGTCGTGGTGAAGTAGTACACGGTGTGGGTGTGCGTTGTGTAGGCGTTGGACTCGGCGCCCAGTTCGGCGAACCGGTCGGCCACGTTGCCCTCGGGGCTCTCGAAGAGCTTGTGCTCGAGGAAGTGGGCAATCCCGTCGGGCACGTGCACCGCCTCGCCCGTCTCCGGGTTGACGAACCGGCTGTCCACGGAGCCGTAATGCACCGCCAGGCGCCCGGTCATCTGCCGGTAGCCCGGCTTCACCAGCACAGCCACCGTCAGCCCGTTTTCCAGCCGCTCCATGTAGAGCTCATCCCGCAGGAGGGGGTCAGACTGTTTTTCCATGGCCTACGCTCCCCCTTCCTTCCTGGTGAGCAGGTAGACAGTATCCAGCGTGAAGTGGCGGGCCGCCTCGGCCACCTGCTCCCGGGTGACCTGCCGGAAGCGGGCGACCCGGTCGTCGATGGTAAGGTCCCGTCCCGAGAACACCTGGTCCACGGCCAGCTCCGCCATTGCCTCGGGCCGGTCGGCCGCGCTCAGCATGTCGTTTACCAGGGTGGCTATGGTCGTCTCCATCTCCGCGTCCGAAATCGCTCCGTCCTGCACCGCACGGAGCTGTTCCAACATGATCGCCTTGCACCGCTCTGCGTCGGCAAACTCCACGCCGGCGTACATGAAACCCACGCCCTTCACCGTTTCGATGGCGGAGTAAGCGAAGTAGGCAAGCGAGTTCTTCTCGCGCACCTCCTGAAAGAGCTTGGAGTGCGCAAACCCGCCCAGCACTCCGTTGGCCACCAGCATCGGGAAGTACAGCTCGTCCCGCAGCGTGATGCCGGTGCGGAAGCCGATGACCAGCACGCCCTGGTTCACGTCCATGCGCTCCACCACATCGCGCACCGGGCGGTCGGGGCTCCGCTTGACCACCGTGTCGGGGAACCGGCGCGAACCGGCAGGCAGCGGCAGCCGCTTCGCCACCTCCTCCTGCAGGCGTTCGGGGTCCACGTCGCCCAGGACGAACACATCTACCGGTGCCTCGCTGAGGACCCTCCTGTGGTGTTCCAGCAGCGACCGGGGCGTCACCCCCTCCAGGTCCTCCACCCGGCCGAGCCGGTGCAGCGCAAAGGCCTCCCCCTCGCACATGGCCGCCGTGCAACGCACCATGGCGTAACGCCGCTTGTCGTTGATGAGCCCCTCGATGATCTGCCGCAGGTTGGTGCGCTCTTGCTCCACGTACTCCGGCTTGAAGCCGTCACCCACCACCAGCGGGCGGGTGATGATGCCGCCCAGCACGTCCAGCGCCCTCAGGAGCAGGCCCTGTTCGCCGGGAATATGCCGGTCGCCGGCCACCTCCATCCGGAAGACGATGGACTGGACCTCGCCCCGCCTGGCCACGTCCACCCCGAAGGAGGTGCCGTACAGCTCATCCAGGTGCCGGGAAAGCGCGGCGGTGGTGGGGTAGTCCGCCGAGGCCCGGGCGAGCACCATGGGCAGCAGGGCATTGTACGTGACGGTCACCGGCTCCAGCGGCATGTGGAAGTAGACATACACCGATGTGGTCTTGAACTTGGTCGTCGGCTGCACATAGAAGTTTACGCCCTCGCCGAGGGGGTAACGGGTAAACCGGTCGGCCAAACGGAACCCTCCTTCCACAGGCGATAGTCTGCCCAGTGTCAGAGCGACTCGTACACGCCCGCCCGCCTCAGGCACCACTCCACGGCATCGCTGACCTGCAGCGCCGGGATTTCCGCGAGCCTCACCCAGCGCGCGTCGGCCGCATCGTCGGCCGCCGCCAGCGTTCCACCGGCCGGCCGGGCCGCGAAGTACTGCACCACGTAGTGGTAACGTACCCGCCCAGCCTCGTCCCGGTCGATCGCGTCCACGTAGCCGAGATAACGGTCGATGGTAACCGTGAGGCCCGTCTCCTCCCGCACCTCCCGCAGCAGCGCCTCCGTCACGGTCTCACCCAGCTCTACGCGGCCGCCGGGCAGGCCCCAGTAGCCCTGCAGCGGCGGATGCGCCCGCCGCACCAGAAGCACGCGGTCGCCGTCCATGACCAGGGCATGACACGAAGGCATCGGATATCCCGCGTACGCACGCCCCATTCTTTCTCCCTCCCTGCAAGAAAACCCCCGCCTGCAGAGGGCGGGGGTGTGGAGCGCCGACTAGAAGGCAGGGGCCACCTGCGAGGCGCCACTGCTGAGCAGACGCGGCTTGGGTGGCTCCGGCTTGGGCCGGGGCGGCAGCAGCTGTGCCAGCAGTTCCTCCAGTTCCTTGCCCTCCAGGGTCTCCTTCTCCAGCAGGATCTCGGAGACCCGGTCCAGGGCATCCTTGTGCTCGGTCAGGATCTTCAGGGCCCGCTGGTAGGCGATGTGGACGAACTTGCGGACCTCCTCGTCGATCAGGCCGGCGACCTCTTCCGAGTAGTTGCGGATGCGGGTCATGTCGCGGGCCAGGAAGACCTCGTCCTGCTTCATGCCGTAGGTGAGCGGCCCGAGCTTCTCGCTCATGCCCCATTCGGTGACCATCCGGCGCGCCCACTGGGTGGTGCGCTCGATGTCGTCGTGGGCGCCGCTGGTGATCTCGCCGAAGGTGATCTCCTCAGCGGCCCGGCCGCCCAGTGCCATCGTCATGCGGTCGAGGATCTCCGACTTGGAGATGTTGTAGCGATCCTCCACCGGCAGGAACATGGTGTAACCCATGGCCCGGCCGCGCGGGATGATGGTGATCTTGTGGATCGGATCCATGTGCGGCAGCATGTGGCCGACCACCGCGTGCCCGGCCTCGTGCCAGGCAGTGACCCGCTTCTCCCGCTCCGAGATCACGCGGGAACGCCGCTCGGGCCCGCCAGCCAGCACGCGATCGATCGCGTCTTCAAGATCCTGCATGCTGATCTTCTTCTTACGCCGCCGCGCAGCCAGGAGCGCCGCCTCGTTCATGAGGTTGGCGATATCCGCGCCAGTGAAGCCCGGGGTGCGCTTGGCCAGGATCTCCAGGTCCACGTCGTCGTCCAGCGGCTTGCCCCTGGCGTGCACCTTGAAGATGGCGAGGCGCCCCTTCAGGTCCGGGCGGTCGATCACCACCTGCCGGTCGAACCGGCCGGGGCGGAGCAGCGCCGGGTCGAGCACATCGGGCCGGTTCGTGGCCGCGATGATGATGATGCCTTCGTTCGGGGAGAAGCCGTCCATCTCCACCAAAAGCTGGTTCAGCGTCTGCTCCCGCTCGTCGTGCCCGCCGCCGTAGCCGGCGCCGCGCTGGCGACCCACGGCGTCAATCTCGTCGATGAACACGATGCAGGGCGAGTTCTTCTTCGCCTGCTCGAACAGGTCACGCACGCGGCTTGCGCCAACGCCGACGAACATCTCGACGAAGTCGGAACCGGAGATGGAGAAGAACGGCACGCCGGCCTCACCGGCCACCGCCTTGGCGAGCAGGGTCTTGCCGGTTCCGGGCGGTCCGTACAGCAGAACGCCCTTGGGGATGCGGGCGCCCAACTCCATGTAGCGCTTCGGGTGCTTGAGGAAGTCGACGATCTCCGCCAGTTCCTCCTTCACCTCGTCAATGCCCGCCACATCGTCGAAGGTGACCCGCTTGCGGTCATCCGTCACCAGGCGCGCCCGGCTCTTCCCGAACTGCATGACCCGGTTCCCGGAGCCCTGGGTCTGCTGCATGATAAAGAAGAATGCCAGGAGCACCAGTACCACCGGCACCAGTGTCTGCAACAGGATCGCCCAGATGCCGGACGTGTTGTCCTGACGGTAATCGAACTGAATCTCCGGCCGCTGCTGCAACTCCTGGATCAGGGGCGCCTGGCTGGCGCCAGTGGGCACCTGGACGGTGAACTTCTCACCGGTGACCAGTTCGCCCTCGGCGTATGAGCCGCTCACGACAATTTTCTTAACTTGCCCCTCCTGAATGTACTGGATCAGATCCGAGTACATCAGGCGGGTGGCCTGCTGGGTGGTCCCTCCCAGTTGGACAGCAATCGCCACTGAGATGACCAGTATCAGCATATAAAAGGCAAGGCTGCGAAATAGCTTGTTCAAAACTGCCAGGCCCCTCCTTCCAAGGGCAATCAAGTCAGGGCACGCAGAGATACTTCTTCATTATCTGAGTCGGTCGTGAAGCCCGTAGAGATACTTGTTCAGTCTACCATATTTGACGGACTGGAGCAACCGTACACCCTGCAGCGGCTCATTCAGCGGAGACCTCCTGCGGCTCCCGCACCACGACCACCCGCACCACCGTGCGCGTGGCCGCATTCGGGCGGAAGCGCCTATCGCGCCTCAGCCCCGGCACCCAGACCACCTCTTCTGCGGCGACCACGAGCGGTAGCCGGTCGCGCTGCGCTCTGGGTACCTTCGCGTCCACTAGAATATCTTGGAGCTTCTTCGAACCTTCCATACCGACCGGCCACAGCCTGTCACCCGGCCGCCGCAGGCGGACCGCCAGCGGCCCCGGCAGCAGGTCGCGATCGAACCAGCCTTCGTTCGCTGGCTCCCTCGCCGGAACGGCCGAGGCAGGCAACACCTCGGTGAGCACCCTGAGGCCCAGCTCGGCGATCGCCGTCTCGCCCTCCGGCGCCAGCGGCCAGAGCTTCTGCGCCAGATCCGTCGCCGTCGACGGACCGCCCCCCGCGCGCGCAAAGCGACAGCGGCCGTACGTCACGGTGAGACAGACGCCCTGCGGCAGGTGGGCCTGATGGCTGCCCTGCGAGCGCGCGGCCAGATCCAGCACGCGGCTCACCGTGGGAAGCCCGGGAGCGTACTCCCCTCCTGCCACCTGCTGTACGGCCATCCGCACGACCCGGCGAGCCAGCGCCAGCGGCTGCCGCAGGAGCGCGGGGCCGTCCAGTTCGACAACACGTTCCCCGGACGGCGTCTGCTCCTCGCGCCAGCCGCAGCGGGTGCGCGCCTCCAGCGCCAGTTCGGCCAGCAACCGGTCTTCCTCCCGCAGCAGTTCCGCGACCTGGGCCAGGTTGTCCACCACCGCGCCGTTGTAGTGCTCGGACAGGTAAGGCAACAGTTCGTGCCGGATGCGGTTCCGCAGGAAGTCGTGCTGCAGATTGGACGTATCAAGGCGAGGGTCCAGTTCGTGGATCTGGCAGTACTCTTCGATTTCTGCGCGCGTGCAGCCAAGCAGCGGCCGGATAATGGTGAATCCATCCTCCGCCCGCACCGGCGGGATGCCGGCCAGCCCCGTGGTTCCGCTCCCCCGCAGCAGCCGCATCAGCACGGTCTCAGCCTGATCGTTTCTGGTGTGGCCCGTGGCCACCCGCTGTGCCCCGATGGTCGCGGCAAGCCGGCGGATCTCCGCATACCGGCGCTTCCGGGCGTTGGCCTCGAGGGAGCCGGGCTCCCGCTCCAGTTCACCCGGTTGGAGCACCACCGTGGTCAGCGGAAGCGACAGGCGGCCGGCCAGCCGCGCCACGTAGGCGGCATCCGCCTGCGAGGCTGCGCCGCGAAGGCCGTGTTCCATGTGGAACAGATGAAGGGAGAGGTCCCACTCAGGGGCCAGCCGGTGCAGCACGTGGGCGAGCGCCACGGAGTCCGGGCCGCCGGACACCGCCACGACCACCCGGTCGCCGCGCTGCACCATGCCGTGCCTGAGCAGTTCGGCGCGCACCTTGTCCAGCAGCGGCACGGCGTCACCTCCCCACGCAGATCCCCGGTCAGTGTCGAATTGCGTTTCGACACTGGCCGGGGATTCCCTCCCTGCCCGGTACCATTGAGCATTCCACGGCGACTGGCCGCACCGGCGTCAACGCTTATTCGGCTTGACCCGCGGTGCGGGCTGAGCCGGGGCCCACTCGCCCGTGGGCCTGGGCCTCGGCCGCTCCGCACCGCCGTGGCCTTCTGCCCGGTCCACCCGGGCCACGACCACTGTGAGGTCGTCCTCCGGCGCCGACGTCAGGTCGAGTGCGCGGGCCAGCAGCCGCTCCGCCAGCTCCTCCGGATCCTCTGTCTGTTCGCGGGCGAGGTGTTCCAGCACCCAGCGCTCCTTGTCCGCCTCATCCCGGGCCACGTCCAGGACGCCGTCGCTCACCATGACGATGATGTCGCCTTCCCGCAGGCTCCGGTGTTCCGGCTCCACCTCCACGTCTGCGACAACACCCGCCGGCACCGAGGGCATCCGGACAACGGTGACGTCGTTCCCCCGCTTCAGGAAACTGGGCGCCGCACCGACCTTGACGAACTCCGCCCGGCCCGTGGTGAGGTCCAGCAGCGCGAGGTCCACGGTGGCAAAGGTGTCGCTGGGGCCCCGCAGCAGGAGCACGGAGTTGAGGGTCCGGACGGCGACCTCGCTGTTGAACCCGGCGTCCAGGAGTTGCTGCAGGAGCCGCACCGACTCCCCAGACTGCACCGCCGCCTCCCGGCCGACGCCCATGCCGTCGCTCAGCGCTACCAGGAAGCGCCCCTCGGAGAGGGGGCCCGTGGCCACCGAGTCACCCGAAATGTGGCAGCCCCGCTTGGGCATGCGCGCCACCGCCGTGGAGACCCGGTAAAGGGGCGCGATGCTGGACCGGCTCCGACCTCCGGTTGCCACCTCTTCCGCCATGCGGTCCAGCATGCGGGCAACGTTCTGAACATATTCGCCCGCGATGGCCCGGCCCTCCTCCAGTCGGCGGTGCAGGGTCCGGCCCGAGCGCTCCAGGTCGTACAGGTGATTGAGCGTGACCACGATCTGCTCGGGGTGGATGCACCGCTCCGCCAGCCGCTCCGGTGCGGGCGCCATGGGCAGGGGGCCCTCGCGCTCAATCTGTTCCCATAGCTCGCCAAAAAGAAGGCGGGTGCCCTCCGCTTCCGTCTTCCAGCAGTGCGTGACCATTGAGCATGAACGGCAGACCTGTTCGGCAGCGTGGTGGAAGCGCTTCTCCGTCTCCTCCCGGACCGGCGTGCCGACCGCGGCCACCTGGGCGTAGGTCCGCTGGATCTCCTTCAGCACCTGCGCCAGCGTGCGGAGCCGGTCCGCCGCTCCCGTCACCAGACTCGACTCCACAGGAGCCGCCGGCTTGTCCTCATTGGAAGCCGTCCTGGCCTGCTCCGCTGGGCGCGCGGACTGAGCCAGGCGCGTCACCCAGCGGGAGGGGATTAGCCAGAAAAGCAGGGTTGCCGCCACAGCCGACAGGGCCATGGACTCGAGCACCGCTCCCCGGTCCTGCGTCGCCATGATGTAGGAGAGATAGCCCAAGACATAGGAGAGCCCCACGCCGACCTTTCTCAGCTCCCGGAACGCGCCGGCCAGGAAGCCGGCGACCACATAGGCCATCGCGTGGCTCTCGGACAGCGCAGGGCTCCACCACGCGCCCGAAGCAGGCTGGTTGGCCAGAACCGAGAAGAACGACGACATGCCGATCACCGCGCCGGCCGCAGCGCCCCACCCCAGGCCGCCGGCGTGGGCGCAGAGCAGGACGGCGAGGCCGGCCGCCGCGCCGTGCAACGAAATGCGGCTCCAGAGGGTGAGATCCTGCAGACCGGTAAGGACCGCCGCCAGGAGGATGATGGCCGGAACCGAGACGTCGGCGGGGATGCTCAGCTGGTCTCGACCGTTCGTCAGGTCGTTGACTGCAGTAGTGAAGATGAGAGCCAGCACTCCGGCAAGGCCCGCCCAGAAAGCCAGCTGAACCCAGTCCGCTGCCGGGTCCTGCATGAGCCCCTGCCCCGCCGCCACGACGGAAGCCAGCAGGGCAGCCACCAGGGCCCTGTGCTGCGGCAGTGCGCGGGCGACCGCCGCGAGCACGTGCACCAGCAAAAGAGCGGCGGCAAAGGATGCAAACACGGGGAGTGGCTGCACGGTCACCGCGCCGGCGAGGGCCGCCAGCCCCACGGGGAGCGCCGTCAGCCCCCGGTAACCGGCCGCGCACACGGCCATGTAGAAGGCGATGCCGAAGGGCGCCACCGGGCTGATGGGGTGGGTTCGGCCCATGAGGAACCCTGCGGCGATCCCGGCGTAGAACAAGGGGTGCCACGCCCAGGCCAGCCGGGAGGCCAGCCACGACCCGAGGCGCTTCCAGCGGGACAGTTCCGGCTCCCTGCGGTTCGCCGTTGGCTTCGATGCCACGAGCTCACCCCCTGCGAGGATGTCGCGGCACCGATTGTACCCCACCCCGGTTGGCGAATGCTGTCGAAACTTGGCGAACGAGGAATAGATTTCCACCAGGTGCAAAGAAAAGACCCGGCGTCTGAGCGCAGTGCGCCGGGTCGCGCGGTCCTGGTGGCCCCAACGGGATTCGAACCCGTGTCGCCGCCTTGAAAGAGCGGTGTCCTAGGCCTCTAGACGATGGGGCCATTAGTTACGATTATTATTATGCCATCACCGCTTTACGTCAAGTATCGCAAAATCCCAGGCAGTAGCACGCCGCAGGCGCCCCCGCCCGAATACCCGGGCGCGGACCCGGGCATGCCCCAGACCAGATCCAGTGCACCGCTAGCCGCCATGCGGGGACGGAGGAACATACACGTCGGCATCGTCGTGGAGCAGCACCCGCACCGTCGCCCCGGCCGGCAGGGGCTCGCTGCCACCGGGAATGACCGCGTACGCGTTGGCGTCGCACAGGCTGCTGAGCACCCCCGACCGCTGCGCCATGCCGGTGTCGACGTGAAGCTGGCCGTCCGGCCCGCTGTACGCCCGGGCGCGCAGGAAGCGGGTGAGGCCGGACGGCTTGGCCACCGGCTGGTCGAGGACGCCCCATGCCTCCCGCAGCCCGAGGCGCTCCCGGCCCAGAAGGTAATCGAGCACGGGGCGCACCAGCAGGTCAAAGTCCGTGGCAGCCGCTGCCGGATTGCCCGAGAGCCCGATCACGAGCCGGCCCCGCAGGAGACCCGCGCACGCCGGAGTGCCAGGCTTGATGCGCACCCGCCAGAAGAGCACCTCGGCCCCCATGGCGGTGAGCGCCTCCTTGACCACGTCGAACCGCCCCACCGAGACCCCGCCGGTGGTGATCACCAGATCGCAGCCCTCGGAGCGACGCAGGGCCGCCGCAATGGCGTCGGCTCGGTCGCACGCTATCCCCAGCATCACCGGCACGCCGCCGGCACTTCGGACCAGCGCCGCCATCTGCGGCCCGTTGGAATTCCGGATCTGCCCGGGCCCGGGTACCTCGTGGGCGCCGACCAGCTCGTCGCCCGTGCAGAGAATGCCCACCCGAGGCCTGGCCAGAACCGGCACCTGGACGATGCCCAGCGCGGCCAAAAGGCCGATCTCCTGGGGGCGGATCCGGCGACCGGCGGTGAGGATCACCTGCCCCCGGGCGACGTCCTCCCCCACGCATGCCACGTTCTCCAGCGGCGACACGGGGCGGAAAATCTGCAGGCGGTCGCCGCTCACCTGCACCTCTTCCTGGCGGACCACGGCGTCGGCCCCCGGCGGAACGGCGCCGCCGGTCATGATCGCCACGGTGGTGCCCGGGGCCAGTTCCGTCTCCTGCGGATGCCCGGCGGGAATGACGCCGGCGAGCCGCAGCGTCACGGGCGCCTCACGGGTGGCGTTGCGGGTATCGGCTGAGCGCACCGCGTATCCGTCCATCCCCGAGCGGGGAAAGGCCGGCAGCGGCTCCGCAGCCCGCAGGTCCTCGGCCAGGACGAGACCCAGCGCGTTTTCCAGGGGCACCGTCTCGACCCGGCGCGGCGGAGCGTGCCGCAGCAGCAGCGCACGGGCCTCCTCAACCGGGAGCATGGTGGTCATCCTTCCCTAACCCTTCTTCTCTTCCTCCTGTGCGGAACTGCCCTCGTCGTCGTGTGCGGCCTTCATGGAGCGCCGGAACTCCCGGATGGTCTCGCCGATGGACTTGCCCAGCTGAGGCAGTTTCGAGGGCCCAAAGATCAGCAACAAGACGACAACGATCAGGGCGACCTCCATCGGGCCGATGCGCTGCAGCATGACCTATCCCTCCTGCTGCCGAAGCAGTGTTTCTTCCACGAAATCTGTGATCGCCGGGATGTCGTTCCAGTCAAACCTGGGCAGCGCCGTCTCCACCGGGAGATCGCCAGCAACGGCCAGGAGCGACGGGTCGCCATCGCAGAGCAGTCGGCCCTCGTTCCGCGCGCTGCTGAAGACCTCGACCTTGGGGAAGCGCTCGCGCTTGAAGCCTTCCGCGATCACGATGTCCACCGGGCCCAGGAGGGCGATGGCGTCCGCAACCCCGAACTCGCCCGCCGGTACCGACCGCACCAGACCGATCTGGCCGGGGCCGACGATGCACACGGCCCGGGCGCCCGCCTGCCTGTGCCGCCAGGTGTCCTTGCCCTCGTGGTCCATCTGAAACCCGTGCACGTCGTGCTTGAGGGTGCCAACCCTGTAGCCGCGCCTCGTCAGTTCCGCTACCAGCCGTTCCACCAGGGTCGTCTTGCCGCATTTGCCGCAGCCGACGACCGAAAGCACAGGGGGCATGGGCATACCGGTTCCCTCCGCCTCTGCCTCTATCTTACCGCTGAACAATCCTTTGGGCCAGCCGCGGCCTGCTCCCGCAGGACCGGGCCACGTAATACGAGCAGGAGTAACTCTTCCTGCTGCAAAACATTATAGAGGTATGATGAGACGGAGGTTCACACAATGAAGGCAGAAGTCGTCAATGCATTCCTGGCCGCCGCGAAACACAACCTCGCGCAGGAGTTGAAGTCCGAGATCAAGCGGACCGGCCTGCGCGTGGAGGCTAGCGCACACGTCACAGACGAGGTCGTAATTTACCTTTCATTCGTCGGCCAAGTACGCGGTTCCCTGCTCCTCGGCCTGAACCTCGCCACGGCGAGGACCATCGCCGCGACGATGGTGAGCGAGCCGATGGAGGAGCTTACTGAGATGGGCCTCTCCGCCCTCGCGGAACTGGGGAACCTGGTGGCGGGAGGCGCCTGCACCGAGTTGGAGAAAATCGGGCTCTCTGCCGACATCACCCCGCCGACGATCATGATCGGGCCGCAAACCCGCATCTCGACCCTGGGCGTGAGCCGCGTGGTCGTGCCGCTGGCCTGCCAGCACGGCAGGCTGAACCTCCACCTCTCGATCGACGTCGCCGCGTAGCACGGCGCTGCGAAGGAGGGCTCACGAACATGACCCGGGTCCGCGATGCCATGATCCAGGTGCCACCCCTCTCCCCCACCGATCCGATTTTCATGGCCCTCAAGGCGATGCGCACGAATAACCTGACGTTCGTTCCGGTCGTCAGCGGCGACGGGACGCTCTACGGCCTGGTGACCGAGGGCGACCTGATCCGCCTCGTCTGGCGCGCCACCAGGGCCGACAGCGACACCGTGCCCACCTGGATCCGCGGCGCCGGACGGGAGCTTCTGCTGGTGCAGCCGCTCAGAGAAGTGGTGACCCGGCAGCTGGACACCATCTCGCCCGACGTCACGCTGGAGGAGGCCGCAGAGATGATGCTCCGCCAGCACCGGAAGGTGCTGCCCGTAGTGGAGCAGGGCAAACCGGTGGGTTACCTCACCCGGTCAGTCATTATCGACCATCTCATAGGCTAGTCACCTGGACCTCCCTCCCCAAAGCGGAGGGGGGTTACTCACTGTCTAGTGCAAAAGGCCCATGGCTTTTGTAAACAAACTAAACATAAGATAGGCATCAGATAGGCAGGCAGAAGCCTTGCCGCTCGCGACGTGGTAATTTACCATCGAAGTGAGATGATCGTTCCTTCTTTCACAAGAAGGTAGCAGACCACTTTCGTTAGAGATCTTGACCAAGGTGGTGAGCGTATGTCCGGATCCTGCTGCCAGGGCATCACGCCTGACGATCCCCGCTTCGCCGAACTGGACGCCTTCATTCAGGACGGTCACGGGACGCCGGGTTCCCTGATCGCTGTGCTTCACAAGGCCCAGGAGATCTTCGGCTACCTGCCGGAAGAGGTGCAGCGGCACGTGGCGGCGGCGCTGCACGTGCCCCCCAGCGAGGTCTACGGAGTGGTAACGTTCTACAACTTCTTCAGCCTCACGCCCCTGGGCAAGTACCCGATCAACATCTGCATGGGAACCGCCTGCTACGTTCGGGGGGCCGGGCGCATCCTCGAGCTGTTCGAAGAGGAGCTTGGCATCAAGCCCGGCGAGGTCACTCCGGACGGCCTCTTCTCGCTGGAGGTCTGCCGGTGTATGGGTGCCTGTAGCCTCGCACCCGTAGTAACGGTGAAGGGCGAAGTCTACAGCCAGATGGACGAGAACAAGACTCGCAAGCTGCTGGCTGAACTGCGCGAGCAGGCTGGTGCGGCTCAGCCGGTTGCCGCCGCTGGAGGTGAGCGGGCATGACCATGACCATTCCTGCACGCATTCGCTCCCTGGCCGACCTCGAGGCCCTGAGGGAGAAGGGGGCCGGCCGCCTCGCCATCCGGAAGGCGGAGAACACCAACCTGGCCGAGGCGCCTGAGATCCACATCCTCGTCTGTGGCGACACGGGCTGCCGCACCAACAAGGCACTCCCCACCTACGACGCCTTCGAGGCCGCGGTCCGCGAGATGGAACTCGCTGACCGCGTGAAGGTCGTGCTGGTGGGCTGCTTCGGCTTCTGCCGCATGGGCCCAGTGGTCGTCGTCGATCCCGGCCAGACGTTCTACTGCCACGTTCGCCCGAACGACGTGAAGCAGATCCTCGAGGAGCACATCATCGGCGGCAAGCCGGTGGAGCGCCTGCTCTTTGCGCCCTCGCCCCGGGACAAGGCCCGCATCGCCCGCATGCAGGACCTGCCGTTCTACAAGGGCCAGTGCCGCAGCGCCCTGCGCAACTGCGGTCTGATCGACCCGGAGAGCATCGAGGACGCCATCGCGGCGGACCGGTACTTCGCCCTGGCCAAGGCCCTCCTGGAGATGACCCCGGCCCAGGTGATCGACGAGGTCAAGCGGTCCGGCCTGCGCGGCCGCGGCGGCGGCGGCTTCCCCACCGGCCGCAAGTGGGAGCTCGCCGCGGCGGTGCCGGGCGACATCAAGTACGTCCTCTGCAACGCCGACGAGGGCGACCCCGGCGCCTTCATGGACCGCTCCGTCCTGGAGGGTGACCCGCACGCCGTGCTGGAGGCCATGGCCATCGCCGGTTACGCCATCGGCGCCAGCCAGGGCTACATCTACGTCCGGGCCGAGTACCCGCTGGCCGTCAAGCGCCTGCAGAACGCGATCCACCAGGCGCGCGAGCTGGGTCTGCTGGGCGAGAACATCCTCGGTACGAACTTCAGCTTTGACATCGACCTCCGCCTGGGCGCCGGCGCATTCGTCTGCGGCGAGGAGACGGCCCTAATCGCCTCCATCGAGGGGCAGCGGGGCATGCCGCGGCCTCGCCCGCCGTTCCCGGCCCAGAAGGGCCTGTGGGGCAAGCCCACCCTGAACAACAACGTCGAGACCTACGCCAACGTCCCGAACATCATCCTCTACGGCGCCGAGGCGTTCGCCTCCGTGGGCACGCCCAAGTCGCCGGGCACCAAGGTCTTCGCCGTGGCCGGCAACGTCATGAACACCGGCCTGGTGGAGGTGCCGATGGGCACCCCGCTGCGGGAGATCGTCTTCGGCATGGCCGGCGGCATCCCCAATGGGCGGAAGTTCAAGGCGGCCCAGACTGGCGGCCCGTCCGGCGGCTGCATTCCGGCCGAACTGCTCGACACGCCGATGGACTACGAGTCGCTGACCGCCGTCGGCTCCATGATGGGCTCGGGCGGCCTGATCGTGATGGACGAGCGCACCTGCATGGTGGACGTCGCCCGGTTCTACCTGCAGTTCACGCAGGACGAGTCCTGCGGCAAGTGCCCGCCCTGCCGCATTGGCACGAAGCGCATGCTCGAGATCCTCGACCGAATCGTCGAGGGGCAGGGCACGATGGAGGACCTGGACGAGCTGGAGCGGCTGGCTCAGGGCATCAAGGCCGCGTCGCTCTGCGGCCTCGGCCAGACTGCGCCGAACCCGGTGCTCTCCACGCTGCACTACTTCCGGGACGAGTACGAGGCCCACGTGCGCGACAAGTACTGCCCGGCGGGCCGCTGCAAGGCCATCACCGAGTTCCGCATCGATCAGGAGCTGTGCAAGGCGTGTAACGTCTGCGCCCGCAACTGCCCGGTGAACGCCATCCACGGCGAGGTGCGGAAGCCCGAGACGTTCTACATCGACACCAGCGTCTGCATCAAGTGCGGGACTTGCGTCGACGTGTGCAAGTTCAACGCGGTCGTGCACTAAGGGGGGTGCTGCGAGTGATCAACCTGACGATCGACCGGCGCCCTGTCTCCGTGGAGCCAGGCACAACCATCCTCGAGGCGGCGCGCCAGAACGGCATTCACATTCCGACGCTCTGCTACCTGAAGGACATCAACCAGATCGGCGCGTGCCGGATGTGCCTCGTGGAGGTGGAGGGCGCCCGCGGCCTGCAGACCGCCTGCACCACGCCCTGCGCAGAGGGCATGGTCGTTCATACCAACACGCCGCGGGTGCGGGAGACCCGCAAGCTCATTCTGGAGCTCCTGCTCTCCGACCACAACATCGAGTGCCCGACCTGCGTGCGGGCCGATAACTGCGAGCTCGCCCGGCTCAGCCACGAGCTGGGCGTGGGCCAGATCACCCTGCAGGGCGCCCGTCACGAGTCGCACTACGACGACTACTCCGGCGCCATCACCGTCGACACCTCCAAGTGCGTGCTGTGCCAGCGCTGCGTGGCCACGTGCCGCGAGGTGCAGGGCGTCTCCGCCATCGCGGTGACCCGGCGCGGCTTCCGTTCCGAGATCCGGCCCTTCTTCGGCGTCTCCCTGAACGAAGCCGCCTGCGCCCTCTGCGGCCAGTGCACTGTGGCCTGCCCGACCGGCGCCCTGACGGAGCACGACGACACCGAGAACGTCTGGAACGCCCTGATGGACCCCGAGAAGTTCGTGGTAGTCCAGACCGCCCCGGCGGTCCGGGTCCAGATCGGCGAGCCGTTCGGCCTGCCGCCCGGTGCGATCTCCACCGGCCAGATGGTGGCGGGGCTGCGCCGGCTGGGCTTCGACCGGGTGTTCGACACCGTCTTCAGCGCCGACCTGACCATCATGGAGGAGGCCACCGAGCTGGTCCAGCGGCTCAAGAACGGCGGTCCCCTGCCGCTGATCACCTCCTGCTCGCCGGGCTGGGTCAAGTATGCCGAGCACTTCTTCCCGCAGGTGCTGGAAAACCTCTCCTCCTGCAAGTCGCCGCAGCAGATGTTCGGCGCCGTGGCCAAGACCTACTACGCCGAGAAGGCGGGCATCGATCCGGCCAAGATGGTCGTGGTCTCGATCATGCCGTGCACGGCGAAGAAGTTCGAGGCCAACCGGCCCGAGATGAACGCCTCCGGGTACAAGGACGTCGACTACGTCCTCACCACCCGTGAGCTCGCCCGCATGTTCCGCCAGGGCGGCATCGACCTCGCCTCCCTGCCGGAGGAGGAGTTTGACAACCCGCTGGGCATCGGCACCGGCGCCGGCACCATCTTCGGTACCACCGGCGGCGTGATGGAGGCCGCCCTGCGCACGGCGGCGGCCTGGCTGGAGCCCGACAAGCCCATGCCGCGCATCGAGTTCGAGGAAGTCCGCGGCGTGCCGGGCCAGGTGCGTGAGGCCACCCTGGAGATCGACGGCCTCCGCCTGAACGTGGCCATCGCCAACAGCCTGGCGGCCGCCGGCTGGGTGATGGAGCAGATCACCAGCGGGGCGAAGCAGTACCACTTCGTCGAGATCATGGGCTGCCCGGGCGGCTGCATCGGCGGCGGCGGCCAGCCGATCCCCGCCGAGGGCCCGAACGCCCTGGACAAGGTGCGCCGCGCCCGCATCGCCTCGCTGTACACCATCGACGAGCGCATGACGATCCGGCGCTCCCACGAGAACCCGGCCATCCAGCAGCTCTACGCCGAGTACCTGGGGCAGCCGGGCAGCGAGCGGGCCCACCACCTGCTGCACACCCACTACCACGCCCGGGTGCCGGCCGGCATCCTGCGCCGGTAAGACTCCGCAACGGGCGCCATCATGGTCCGACACAGACGAACCCCCTCCGTACTGCGGAGGGGGCTCTCTTTTCTTGTCCCGGAAAGACCGGATCCCTTCACCCGGCCGCCGGGGCTGTACCTGTGCGGCTGCGGGCGAGCAGCCAGACCGCAGCCAGCCCGTAGAAGGCCAGCGTCACCACGCTGGTTTCCCCCACCAGGTAATGCCCGGCGGGGGCACTCACCCGAAAACCTATTCCCACCGTCTCTACGAACGCGTTGTGCGCAGAGTGGAGCAGCGAAGCGGTCCAGACGCTTCCGGATGCCAGGCGCAGTTCCCCAAGAACGACGTTCAGGGCCAGCACCATCAGGGTGAAGACGACGGCGTTCAGCAGACGGTTCCCGTCCGGCAGGTACAGGTCGGTGAAGAACATCGCCGGATAGTGGAAGCAGGCCCAGGCCAGACCGCCGATCAGATAGCCTTTCCGGCGTCCGAAGGCCATCAGCCGGGGGAGCAGGTAGCCGCGCCAGCCGATCTCCTCTCCAAGGGAAAAGCTGAGCGTGTAGATCAAGACCAGAAGGACGTATCTCAGCATCAGGCCGACGCGGGTGAATCCTTCCAGCGGCGTGTACACGGCAACGCCGGCGGCTGCGGCAACCAGATACCCCGAGCCCAGGGCCGCAGCCGGGAGCAGGATGGCCACCGGCCACGCCCGTACACCTGAGCGATGCAGGCCCAGGCGGCGCCATCCGGTGCGGGAGTAGCCGTCGCGGCCGATGACCAGCATCATGAGCAAGGCCACAAGCGTCGGGAGGAACATCATCAACTGGTACCACCGCAACCGCACCACAGCCAGCGCTCCTCCCAGCACCAGGAGGATGTAGAGAAGCGACTCGGTCTTTGCGTTCAGCTTCATCATCTGGAACGCACCTCCTCAGGCGGGTCTGGCGCTCCCGCCCGAGAGCGTGCGCCAGTAGAAGGCGTAGGTCACTGCATAGTAGAGGACGTACAGCCCCAGGTAGGCCAGCGCAACCAGCCACCCGTAGTGGAGGACCGATCGCTGCAGCAGCGTGCTCAGGGCCTTCATGGCGAAGGTGGAATGGACGAGACCCACCAGGAACGGCACGAAGAAAATCACCTGGGTCTGGCTGAGCGAAACCCGACGCAGCTCCCCCCGGCTGACGCCCACTTCCTGCAGCCGTCGGAAGTGGCGCCGGTCCTCCTCCAGCTCCGTGAAGAGCCGGAAATAGAGCAAGCTGCAACTGGTGGCGAAGAAGACCAGCGAGACGAAGATGCCCACGAACAGGGCGAACCCCATACTGGAGACGGTCTCCCGGTACTCCGGAACGGGCGATGAGAAGAAAGGCCCCTGTTCCGGTTCCTCCCCGGGGAAGCGCACGGCCAGGGCGTCCACGGCCTCTGCCACGGCCTCGCTCCGCCAGTCGGCCACGTCCCACATGGTCACCCGCAACCGGTCTTCCGGCGCACTCCCGTCCACGGCCTCCCGGAACAGATCGTCCGGCAGCACCAGGACATAACGCGTCGTGAAAATCTCGTTCACCGGTAGTCCGCCGTAGTCCGGGGCGACGGCGAGCGAGAAGGTTCTGCCGCTCACCGACAGCTCCCGGGGCTTCGGGCTCCAGTCCGTGGTCGTGGCCCCCAGGCTGTAGGGATAGACCAGCAGCGCGCCGCCCTCCACCTCCGGCAGAGGCTTCACTTCCTGCGACACCCGTTCGACGCCGGCGTAGAGGGAGTACGGCACCAGCAGCACGGAGACATCGCCGTCCAGGTCGCCCCGCACCGTCACCAACTCCCGCCGGACCCAGTTCTCCAGGCCCTGCCGGCGCAACTCGGCCTCCACGGTCCCGGCTGCTGATCCGGCACCGGCCGGCTCGGCCACCTGGAACGCATGGGGGGCGCGGATGAGGGCGTCGTTGGCCAGAACCATGAAAAGCGCGTAGATGGTTCCCACGGCGGTCAGGATGACCGCGATGGCCACGGCCGTGTTAGCCATCGTGCGCGCGTTCTCCTGAATCTTGAAGCCCAGTTGGCTGACGGTGAGAAACGGCGTCGTGCGGTAGTAGAAGCCCTCCCGCCGGCGGAGCCAGCCGAGCAGGGCGATGCCGCACTCCCGCATGAGGAAGACGGTGCCCACCGTCACCATGGCCGTCACCGGTACGACGCCGAGAAGGACCGCCTGCGGGGAGGGCGAACTGGCCCACCAGTAGCCGCCGCCCACGAGCAACAGGCCCAGCAGGGCCTTCCACCAGGAGAAGGAGGGCGTCTCCTTGGGCTTCCGTTCGGCCCGGATCAGGTCGATGACGCTGCTGCGCACCACATCCCGGAGCGAGTAGAGCGAGACCACCAGGAAGAAGGTGCCGAAGACCAGCAGCGTCTGGGCCCAGACCTGAGGCCCTGCATGAAAGGGCAGGCTCTCGGGCAGCCGCAGGAGCACGCTGATGGCCATGAAGAACAGCCGCAGGAAGAGGAGACCGAAGCCCAGCCCCACCGCCAGGGCCACCAGCGCGATGATCAGACTCTCCCACAGGATGAGGGCCATCAACTGCTTCCGCGAGAGGCCCATCAGGCTCAGCAGGCCGAACTCCTTCTTGCGGGACCGCACAAACGCCGCGTTGGAGATGAGCAGGAAGTAGAAGGTGATGACGGCGATGACCACCGAGGCGGCCCGGATGCCCCGGATCACGCCCCAGGCGCCGCTGTAGCCTTCCTGCAGGTCGGGGTGGAGCGCCAGGGCTGTGTAGATGAAGTAGACCATGACGGCAAAGGCCGCGCTCCCGAGGTAGGCCAGGTAGCGCCCCCGGTTTCGCCACACGTTCCTAGCCGCGATTTGCCAGAGGCTCATTCCGGCCACCCCCCATCAGCGAGAGCACGTCGAGGATCTGCTGGAAGAAGGCCTCCCGGCTCGCGCCCTTCCGGATCTCGGTGTAGATCTGGCCGTCGCGGATGAACTGGATGCGGCTGCAGAAGCTGGCCGCGAAGGCGTCGTGGGTCACCATCACGATGGTCACCCCGGCCAGGTTGTTCAGCAGCACCAGGGTCTCCATCAGGTCCCGGGCCGACCGGGAATCCAGATTGCCCGTAGGCTCGTCGGCCAGGATCACGGCCGGCTCGTGGATGATCGCCCGGGCCGCCGCGGCCCGCTGCTGCTGGCCGCCGGAGACCTCGTAGGGATACTTCTCCAGGATGTCCAGGATGCCCAACTGCCCTGCCAGCGTGCGCAGCCGCTCCTTGATGGCCTTCACGGGCACCCGGTCCAGCACCAGCGGCAGGGCGATGTTCTCGCCAATCGTGAGGCTGTCCAGCAGGTTGTAGTCCTGGAAGATGAAGCCCAGCCGCCGCCGGCGGAAGAGGGCGAGCTCCTCACCCCGCATGTGGCTGACTTCTTTCCCTTCGATCACCACGGCACCGGACGTGGGCGCGTCGATCGTCGCCAGCAGGTTCAGGAGCGTCGTCTTGCCGCTGCCAGAGGGTCCCATGATCCCCACGAACTCGCCCTTCTCCACCTGCAGCGAAAGGTTGCTCAGGGCGCGGGTGGCTACCTTGCCCCGGCCTCCGTAAACTTTGGTGAGCCCCTTGGCTTCAAGCACCAGCATCGTGCTGCCTCCCTGTCTTGCAGTTCAAGCCTTAGTGTAGCAAGGTGCGCAGGGAGCTTCCTTAAGCTCACCTTTCAGGTCAGCGCCGAAACCTTACAGTCCTGTCATGCAGGCTGCAATCTGCCCGCACCCGGAACGGCTGCGGGCAGGAAGGCGACACCCGGTCCGGAGAGGTGCACAGGAAGGCGGCCCGGGCTGTATGCGGAAACCCCACCGTCCAGGGCGGTGGGGCTGCATCGCGACAGCTGTCTATCCCTGCCGGTCCGCATCTTCTACGAGGCCTGCCTGCAGTCCGGCGAACAAGGTCCGCGGCGCATGAAAGCGCAGCCGCACGGTCGTCCCCTTTCCTGGCTCCGACTCCAGGCTGATCCCGTGCCCCAGCCGTGCGCACACCTCCCGCGCCAGGTACAGGCCCATGCCCGTGGCCTGGGGGAACGCACGGCCGTTGAGGCCGGTGAAGAACGGGTCGAAGACGCGGCCCAGGTCCTCCGGCGGGATGCCGACGCCGTTGTCGGCCACGTCCAGGAGCACGTCGCCGCCCTCGCGGCGCAGCCGGAACACAACCCGTCCTCCCTCCGGACTCTCTTCCGGCGGGGCAGCGTACTTCAGGGCGTTGCTGAGCACCTGCTCCAGCACGAAGCGCAACCACTTCGCGTCGGTCTCCACCAGCCAGGGGCCCTCCTCGTCCGCCTGCGCCTCCACCCGCGGATACACCCGCCGGGCGATGAACTCCCGCTTGTGGGCGTTGACCACCTCCCGCACAAAGCGGTCCAGGTCCACCTGCTGGGCGCGGAAGTCCTGGGCGAAGTCCTCGAGGCGCACCGTGTTCAGGAGCATCTGCAGCGAGTGCTCCAGCCGGCGGTTCTCCTCCGCCACGCTGCACACCAGTTCCCTCGCCTCCCGCGGCCACCCCTCCGCCGGGGCCTGCTGCAGGAGGAGGTCGATCACCGAGACCGGCGTCTTCATGAGGTGGGCCCACTGGGTCACCAGGCGGACGTGGCGCTGCCCCCGTTCCCGCTCGGCCGCCAGCTCGCCGCTCAGCCGGCCGTAGAGCCGGCTCCAGGCACCGCTCAGCAGCTCTCCCTCTGCGGTGCGGGGGGTGGGCAGCACCGCCAGCTCGTCCAGGGGCTCCTCTCCCGTCATGCCGGCCAGGTGGCGGTAGAAGGGTGCCATCCGCTGGTACTCGTACCAAAGGAACAGCGCCAGGCCCACCAGCCCCAGCAGCAGGATGTAGAGCAGGTTGACGTATTGCAGACTTGCCCCGGAGAGCTTCAGGTCCAGCTGAACCACGACCAGGGAAAGGGCGGCAAAGGCCACGTAGGCCACCACGTAAGCCAGCCTGTCCAGGAGAAACTGCAGAAACGACACCATCAGTCGCCCCCGGGCAGGGCCAGGCAGTACCCCTGGCCCCGCTTGGTCTCGATCACGTTCGCCAGCCCCAGCTCCTCCAGCCGCCGGCGCACGCGGGCGACGTTCACGGTGAGGGTGTTGTCGTCCACGAACTCCGTGTCATCCCAGAGGGCCTCCAGCAGCTCCTCACGGGCCACGATCGCACCCGCCCGCTCCGCCAGGCACCAGAGCAGCCGGAACTCCTTGGGGCTCAGCTCCACCGCCCGGTCGCCCAGGCTCACCCGGTTGGTGGACCGGTCCAGGAGCAGGCCGCCCGCACTGAGCACGTCCGGCGCCCGGGTCAGGGCGTACTCGCCGTAGGCGCGGCGGAGCGCCGCACCGACCTTCGCCAGCGCCAGCTCCAGGTTGAAGGGCTTGGTGATGTAGTCGTCGGCCCCGTGCTCGATGGCCCGCACCTGGTCCATCTGATCGGAGCGGGCCGAGATGAACAGGATGGGCGCCCGCGACACCGTTCGGATCTGCCGGCACCAGTAGAAGCCGTCGTAGCGGGGCAGGTTCACGTCCAGCAACACCAGGTCGGGCCGCGCGGCCACAAATTCCTCCTTGATCCTGGCGTAGTCCTGTGCCAGGATGACGTCATACCCGTAGCGGTCCAAAGCCGCGGCGAGGATGGAGGCGATCTTCTCGTCGTCCTCCACGATCATGATCCGGTAGCGCCGCGCCTCAGCCATGGCCATCCCTCCCAGCGGTCACCCCTGGAACACTTCGGGGTTCACCAGGTTAGACGGCCGCCGGCCCGTCACCCCCGCCACGAGATTTTCTGCGGCCAGCACCGCCATTGCGGTGCGGGTGCGGACCGTGGCCGAGCCGATGTGCGGCACGGCTGTGACGTTGGGCAGCGAGAGCAGCGGGTGGTCGGGCGGGATGGGCTCCTGGTCGAACACGTCCAGGCCGGCGGCCCAGATCCGCCGGGAGCGGAGGGCCTCGTAGAGCGCCCGCTCGTCCACCACCGGCCCCCGGGCGGCGTTCACCAGCACCGCCGTCGGCTTCATCAGCGAAAGCTCCCGCGCCCCGATCAGCCCGCGCGTCTCGGGCGTCAGGGGCACCAGCAGCACCACGAAATCCGACTCCCGCAGGAGGTCGTCCAGCGCCCGGTATTCGGCCCCCACCTCAGCCTCGAAAGCCGGGTTGGGCCGGCGGTTGTGGTAGAGGATGCGCATGTTGAAGCCGCGGGCCCGCCGGGCCACCGCCTGCCCGATGCGGCCGGCGCCCACGATCCCCAGCGTGGCGCCGTACACGTCCTGGCCGGTCATAAACATGGGCGACCAGCCCTTCCAGCGGCCCTCCACAATCGTGCGCTGGCCCTCGTAGAGGCGGCGGGCGGCGGCGAGCATCAGCGCGAAGGCCAGGTCGGCGGTGGTCTCGGTGAGCACGCCGGGCGTGTTGGTCACCATGATGCCGCGCCGGGTCGCCTCGGCCACGTCGATGTTGTCATAGCCCACGGCCATGTTGGCGTAGACGCGACAGCGCGGTGCGGCGTCCATCACCGCCGCATCGATCCGGTGCGGGCCGACGATCAGCGCGCCGTCCGACTGCTGCAGCTGACGCAGGAGCTCGTCTTGCGGCACCGGTTCCTCCTCGTGGTCCCAGGTGTGCACTTCGCAGGCGGCGCGCAAGATATCCTGCGCCGCCTCGGGGATCCGCCGGGTCACAAACACGCGCGGGTGCGGCATTACAGACCCTCCCGTGAGGTAGTTTTCAGACAGACGATATTTTGTCCCCGGCACGCCCGATTCCCGCGTTCACGCAGGGAAGCGGTCCGCCGGAGGCGAACGTCCAATGCCATTGGGTGTGGAAGCACGTCCGGGGAGCGGTGACGACGAGAGTGAAGGTTGGCCTGGTAAGACACTTCCGCGTGAAGCACGACTTCCCTGCGAAGTTCCTGGTCACGCCAGACGAGGTTGCAGAGTGGTTTCTCGGTTACGACGCGGCAGACATTGAGTACGGGAAGGTGGACCTGAGCGGGGGCAACTGGAAGCGTTGCTTCTGCAGCGATCTGCCCCGCGCGATCAAGACCGCCAAGGCCATCTTTCAGGGAGAGATCATCGTCCTGGAGGACCTGCGGGAGATCGAGCCCTACCCGTTCCGCGGCAAGCGCATCAAGCTGCCCTTCCTCGTCTGGGCGGTGCTGGTGCGGCTCGTCTGGTACCTCAAGTCGCACCCGAACGTCGAGACCAAGCGGGCGGTCCGCGCCCGCACCAAGCGGGTGATCGACCGCGTGCTCCAGTCGAATGCCGACACGCTCATCGTCAGCCACGCGGCCTTGATGCCGTTCCTGCGGGCCGAGCTGAAGCGGCGCGGCTTCCGGGGCCCGTGGTTCGGCAAGGCAGCCAACGGCACGCTCTACCTGTTCGAACGCCCGTGCTCCGTCGGCAACTGAGGCGGCTGAAACGATGAAAGGCCTGCCGGGTCAGCCCCGGCAGGTCTCTGCATTCCCATCGGTCACCCGTTGCTGACGGCCGGTTCGGGTTCCGCTTCCGGCTCTGACTCCGGCTCCCGCTCCGGCATCGGCACCGACCCGAGCGTGAGGGCCATCAGCTCCTGCAGCTTGGTGCGGTCCACCAGCGTGACGCCGGCCTCCTCGGCCTGCTCCCGCGCCTCCGGAGTGAAGTCCCCGGTGGTGATCACCATCGCCCGCGTGCACTGGTAGAGGGCGCGGGCTGCCGCCACTTCCTCCACAGGGCGGGCCTTCAGCGGATCGGCCCCCTGGTGCGCCTGCACGGCGATGCGCTCCTCGCTGATCGGGTGGGCCAGCACCAAGTCCACGCCGTAGTTGCGGGCAGGCGGCGTGGGCCGAACCTTGAAGCCCGCGCACTGGAAGAGGTAGGTCAGGTAGTGCAGGAACTCCTGCCTGTCCATCTGGTCCACCGCGGCCAGATCGGCCTTGCGGAAGCGCGCCTCGATCTTGTCCTGACGCCACTCGTGGATCCAGTATCGGATGGAGTCGATCGTGAGGTAGCAGACGAGCAGCCCGCCGAAGTACAGCAGGAGCGGCCAGCGCAGTTCCCACAGCACCCGGCCGACCGGCTCAAGCCAGGCCCACACGTGGATTCCCTCCCTGGCGGAAAGCTTTCTAGCCATTACTTTTTAATGCGTACTAAATTTAGGTTCGCTCGTTTTCCCGCCAGTTCCTCCTGCTGTGGCCTGCCGCACGCAGCCGATCGCTAACAAATCCGGGGCAGGTTCTCCCCCGTCAGCCGCTCCAGTCGCCGTGTGCCGCCGATGGCCGTGCGCAGGAAGGCGCGCCCGCCGGACCCGCCCACCCGGCCGATGATGTGGGCTCCCCGGCCCAGCGGGTGGGCGCGCATCGCGGCCAGCGCCGCCTCCGCCTCCTCCGCCGGGCAGAAGAGCAGCAGGCGCCCCTCACATGCGAGGTAGAGCGGGTCGAGGCCCAGCAGGTCGCAGGCGCCTTCAACCTGCGGACTCACGGGGATCTCCGCCTCCTCCACGACGAGGTCGCAGCCGCTGTCGGCCGCCAGGTCGGCCAGGGCCGTGGCCAGGCCGCCCCGGGTCGGGTCGCGCATGCAGGCTGCTCCCGGCGCCGCGGTGAGCACAGCCTGGGCCAGGGCGATCAGCGGGGCGGCGTCGCTCACGACCGGCGTCTCGAAGGCCAGGCCGGCGCGGGTCGAGAGCACGGCCACCCCGTGTTCGCCCACCGGCCCGCTCACCAGGATCGCCTGGCCCGTCCGGATGCGGTGGGCGCCCAGGTCGCGCCCTTGCGGCACCAGCCCCACGCCCGCCGTGTTGATGAAGCAGCCGTCGGCCTGGCCCCGGCCGACCACCTTCGTGTCACCGGCGACGATCTGCACCCCCGCCTCCGCCGCCGCAGCGGCCATGCTGCCTACCAGGCGGCGCAGGTCGGCAAGCGGGAATCCCTCCTCAATGATGAAGCCCGCGCTCAGCCAGAGCGGCCGGGCTCCGGCCACCGCCAGGTCGTTGACGGTACCGCAGACCGCCAGCCGCCCCAGGTCGCCGCCGGGGAAGAAGATGGGATGCACCACGAAGGAGTCGGTGGTGAGGGCCAGCCGCCCCGCCCCCGGCGGGTCGAGCACGGCGCTGTCGCCCCCCTGCAGCAGGGCGGGATTGGCCAACGCCGGGTAGAAGATCTCCGCGATCAGGCGGTGGGTCGCCTCGCCCCCGTCGCCGTGGGCGAGGGTCACGCGCTCCGTCATGCTCTTACCTCCTCGCCGGGGCCGTACCGGTACCACGCGGCGCAGGCCCCCTCGCTGGAGACCATGCACGGCCCCACTGGCTGTTCCGGCCGACAGGCCCTGCCGAACAGGGGGCACTCGGCCGGGGTGAGCAGCCCCCGCAGCACTTCGCCGCAGCGGCAGCCCTTCCGGGCGGGCGGCTCCGGCACCGCCGCCGGGAAGCGCGTCTCGGCGTCGAACGGGGCGAACTCGTCCCGGAGGCACAGACCACTCCCCGGCAGCCACCCCAGGCCTCGCCACCGGGCGTCGCAGGGGCGGAAGACCTCGTTCAGGAGCACCTGCGCCCTCCGGTTGCCCCCGGGCCGCACCCAGCGCGGGTAGCCGTTCCAGAGGTCCGGCGACCGCCGGCCCAGGGCGGCGTCCACCAGGTGGTCCACCGCCAGCAGGATGTCCAGCGGTTCGAAGCCGGCCACGGCCCCCGGCACGCCGTACTCGGCGGGGAGGAAGGCGAAGGCCTCCGCCCCCAGCACGGTGGAAACGTGGCCGGGGCAGATGATGCCGTCCAGCTTCAGGTCGCCCGCCTCCAGCAAGGCCCGCATCGCCGGGGGCGTTTGCTTGTGCGCACTATGAACGTAGAAGTTGCCAAGCCCCTCTTCCCGGGCGGTCTTCACCGCCAGGGCCGCCGCCGGTGCCGTAGTCTCGAAGCCCACGCCCAGGAAAACCACCGGCCGGTCCGGATTCTCCCGGGCGAGCTGCAGCGCGTCCAGGGCGGAGTAGACCACCCGCACGTCGGTCCCCTCCGCCCGGCGCCGGGCCAGGCTGCTGTGGGACCCCGGCACCCGCAGGAGGTCGCCGTAGGTGGCCACGATGGCCCCCGGCACGTCGCAGTAGGCCAGCATGCGGTCGATCTCCCCGTCGGCCGTCACGCAGACCGGGCAGCCGGGCCCGCTCACCAGTTCCACCGCCCCCCGCAGGAGGCTCCTGAGACCGCTGCGGGCGATGGCCATCGTGTGGGTGCCGCAGAATTCCATCAACCGCACGGTACGCCCGGACTCCGCCACCTTGCGGCGGATGCGCTCCACCCAGGCCGCCGCGGCGGCGGGGGCGTCTTCGGGAACCGGCCGTGCGAGCGTGTTCTCGTCCATCAGCGGTCACCCTCCAGTGGGCCCTCGCCGCGGTCCGGCGCACGCCCGTGGCCCGCCGGAGCCTCGCCCAGCACCGCCCGGTACGCCGCCAGCGTCTCCTCCGCCTCGGCCTCATCCAGCACCGCGATTGCGATGCCGGCGTGCAGCAGCACGTACTGTCCCGGGGCCGCGTCCACCAGGCTCACGTCGACCCGCCGCCGGTTCCCCAGCACCTCGACGGTGGCCCGGCGGCCGTCTGTCTCCACCACCCTGGCCGGAACGGCTAGACACATTCCCGCCACCTCCTCTGTGCGATCACGGCCTGGCCCAGGCAGAGCCCGCCGTCCCCCGTGGGCACGTGCCGGTGCGCAAGCACCCGGAAGCCCTCCCGCTCCAGGGCCCGGGCGGCGTGGTGCAGCATCCACGGGCTGTTGAACGTGCCCCCGCTCAGGCAGACGGCGGTGAGCCCGGTCTGCTCCCGGGCGTAGCAGGCGGCGTCCACCAGCATGGCCACCACGGTGGCCAGGAAGCGTCCGGCGATGCGGGGGGCGGGCACCCCGCGCTCGGCGTCGGCCAGCACCGCCTCCAGGAGCGGGCCGGGCAGGATCTCGCCGCCTTCCCGCCGGAACGGGTAAACGCCGTCGGGCTCCTGGTCGGCCACGGCCCCGAGTTCAATGGCCGCCTGCCCCTCGTACGTCGCCTCCAGGCAGATGCCCAGGATGGCCGATACCCCGTCGAAGAGGCGGCCGGCGGTGCCAGCGGGCGGGGAGTTCAGCCCGGCGGTCAGCAGGCGCCTGACGTTCGCGATCTCCTGCGTCCGTCCCGGGTGGAGCGCGGCCAGCCGCTCCAGGGCCTCCTCGCCCAGGTGGGCCCAAAGCATGCCCGCCGCGGCCCGGAGGGGATGGCGCACCGCGGCCTCGCTGCCCGGCAGCGGGCTGTACGCCAGGTGAGCGATGCGCTGAAAGGCCGTGTACCCCCCGGCCAGCACCTCGAAACCCCAGATGGCGCCGTCGGTGCCGTACCCGGTCCCGTCCAGAACCAGGCCGATCGCCTCGCCCTCCCAGCCGTTCTCCGCCATGCAGGCGGCCAGGTGGGCATGGTGGTGCTGCACCGGCAGCACCGCATCCAGCCCGAGGCTGCGGGCCAGAGCGGCTGAGTGGTAGCCCGGGTGCAGGTCGCAGGCGACCACCGCCGGCCGGATGCCCGTCAGACGCTGCAGGTGGTCGAGGGCCCGCCGGTAGTTGGCCTGCCCCTCGGCCGTCTCCAGGTCGCCCAGGTGCTGGCTCAGCACGGCCCGCCGCCCCTGCAGCAGGCAAAAGGTGTTTTTCAGGTCGCCTCCCGCTCCCAGGATGGCCGGGATCTCCGGACTGGGCGGTGCGGGCACCGGCACCTCCCGGGGGACGTAGCCCCGGGAGCGCCTGAGGAACCGGACCGCGCCGTCCACGACCTGCACCACCGAGTCCTCGCAGGGCACGTGGATCGGCCGGCTGTGGATCAGGAACGCATCGGCGAGAACTGCGAGATCCCGGAGCGCCTCCTCCTCCCGGTACTGAACCGGCAGCCCGCTCGGGTTGCCGCTGGTCATCACCAGGAGCGGGGGCGCCTGCTGCAGGAGCAGGATGTGCAGTGGCGTGTAGGGCAGCATGATGCCCAGGGTGTCGACCCCCGGCGCCACGGAGGGCGCGACCGGCAGTTCCGGGTCAGGCCTGCGCCGGAGCAGGACGATGGGCGCGGCCGGCGAGGTGAGCGCCCGCGCCTCATCCGCGCTCACTTCCGCCACCCGCCTCGCCGTCTCGAGGTCGCGGGCCATCAGGGCGAAGGGACGGTGGCGCCGGTGCTTCACCCGCCGGAGCCGGGCCACCGCCTCCTCGTCCGTGGCGTCGCAGGCCAGGTGGAAGGCGCCGATGCCCTTCACGGCCACGATCTGCCCTGCCCGGAGCCGCGCCGCTGCCTCCTCCAGCCATGCGTCGGGCCTGCAAAGATCACGGCCTGCGGCGTCCACCAGTCGTACAGAGGGGCCGCAGGCCGGGCAGGCATTGGGCTGGGCGTGGAACCGGCGGTCGGCGGGGTCGTGGTACTCCCGCTCGCACTCCGGGCACATGGTGAAGGAGGCCATGGTGGTCATCGGCCGGTCGTAGGGGATGTCCTTGATGATGGTAAAGCGCGGCCCGCAGTGGGTGCAGTTGGTGAACGGGTAGTGGTAGCGCCGGTTGGACGGGTCGAGGATGTCGGCGCGGCACTCGGCGCAGGTCGCCGCGTCGGCCGGCACCGTAGCCACGCGCTCCTCGCCCCGCTGCGAGGCGACGATCCGGAACTCCGCCTCCCCGGTGGGGGGCACGTCCCGGCCCGACACGCGCGTCACCACCGCAAGCGCAGGGGGCTGCGCCTGCAAGTCGCGCTCAAAGGCCGCCACCGCCTCGGGGGCGCCCTCGACCGCGATCACCACGCCCCTTTCGTCGTTGCACACCCAGCCGGCGAGCCGGTGGTCGCGCGCCAGACGGTAGACGAAGGGGCGGAAGCCCACGCCCTGGACGATGCCCTCCACCACCAGCTCACGGCGCACTACCGCACCGCCTTCACCCGGTCTTCCAGCCACAGCAGCCATGGCTCCACCCCCTCGCCGGTGCGGGCGGAGAGCGGGAAGATGGCCGCCTGCGGGTTGAACCGGCGGATCGCGGCCGTCACCGCGTCCAGGTCGACGTCGGTGAGCGCCAGCGCGTCCACCTTGTTGATGATCACGGCCTGCGCCCGCTGGAACGCCGCGGGGTACTTCTCCGGCTTGTCCGCCCCCTCGGTGACCGAGAGCACCACCACCGTCAGGTGCTCACCCAGGTCGTACTGGGAGGGGCAGAGCAGGTTGCCCACGTTCTCGATGAGCAGCAGGTCGGCGGCGGCCAGGTCCAGCTGGTCCAGCGCCTGGCTGACCAGCGATGCGTCCAGGTGACAGCCACCCTGCGTGTTGATCTGCACCACCGGGCAGTCGAGGGCGGCGATGCGCTCCGCGTCCCGGGTGGTGTAGGGGTCGCCCTCGATGCAGGCCAGGGCCACGCGGCCTCTCAGCCCCTTCACCGTCTGCTCCAGCACGGCCGTCTTGCCGGCCCCCGGCGAGCCGATGAAGTTGACCACCAACACTCCCGCGGCGTCGAACCGGGACCGGTTGGACCGGGCCACGGCGTCGTTTGCCTTCAGAATCCGTTCGACCACCTTGACCTCCACGGGTCACTCCCCCTCGTAGGACTCGATCTCCAGTTCCACCCCGTTCTCCAGGCGGCCGTCGCCGCCGCAGTCGGGACAGATCAGCCCTCCCCGGCCGGCCAGGAAGCGGCGGCCGCAGGCCGTGCAGACCCCCCGGGCGGGCTCCCGCTCGATGCGGAGTTCCGTCCCGGCGAACAGTTCACCCTCCAGGGAGGCGAGGATCTGAAAGCCGGTCTCCAGCGAGTCGGGCAGCACCGCCGACCACTCGCCGACGCGCAGCGTCACCCGCTTCACCCGCCGGAAGCCGCGGCGCCGGGCATCGGCGCCCACGGCCTCGATCACGCTCTGCGCCAGTCCCAGCTCATGCACGGGCGTCCCCTCCCTCCGACCAGCGGCAGAGGCAGCGGGCCACGGCAGAAGTGGCGGCCCGCACGGGCTCGGTCATGCGGGCGCTCCAGCCCACGTCCGCCGGCTGGATACCCAGCAGGAGGACTCGGGCGCCGGTACGGGCGGCCAGGTACTGCATCAGCAGCGTCATCGGCGGCCGGTGGGACGACCAGCCGCTGCGGGCCACCAGATCCTCCTCGTCGAAGAGGCAGCTGGAGCCCGGCGGCGCCCCGAAGTCGACGGCGTCCACCAGGAGCACCACGTCGGGACGGAGCCCGGCGATGCGCCCGACCTCGGCCTCCGGCGTGGTCTCCGCGGCGATGGCGGCCACGATGCGATCGCCGCCGGCCTCCAGAGGGGGCGCCGGGGGCAGGTGGCGAGCCAGCATCCGGGCCACCCGCGGCCCGGCTCCGTCGTCGCCCCGGCCGGGGTTGCCGACGCCGACCACCACCACCCGCCCCC
>Ga0134099_1000262_pt1 | contig 67399 bp, 65 predicted proteins | sample 10_taG_2_FD_105482 | JGI IMG/M metagenome (GOLD analysis project Ga0134099, IMG submission 105482) | Switchgrass degrading microbial communities from high solid loading bioreactors in New Hampshire, USA - 10_41_5_180_A2 metaG | ecosystem: Engineered > Bioreactor > Semi-continuous > Anaerobic >...
CTGCACAACGGTAAACCTCCACGACGTTATATACGCGGTGCGAAACGGTGTGGTGGAGGATGTCTGGGCGGTAACCGGCAGGGGCAAGTTCGCGTAGGAACAGCTGAAAACAACCGCCAGGACCCTGCGGTTGCACCACGATATCCACCATCAAGCCTATGTTCAGGGCCTAAACCGGGCTGAGGACGCCATGCGGCGCGCGCGGGAAACGGGGGATTTCGAGTTCGCCAGGTACTGGGCTAGAGAACTGGCATTTAACGGGTCAGGACACATACTCCACAGCATCTACTGGACAAACATGAGGCCGCCCGGGCCTGACAAGTCTCCGGCGCCGGGTCCCCGCTTGCTGCAGTATATCGAGTACGCCTTCTCGAGCTTTGACGCTTTCCGCAAGCAGTTCACGGCAACCGCGCAACAAGTGCACGGCTCGGGTTGGGGAGTCTTGGTATGGAATCCGGCGTGGCAGAGGTTGGAGATCCTTCAGGCAGAGAAGCACGAGGACCTCACTCAATGGGGGTCTGTTCCCATTCTCGTGGTGGATGTGTGGGAACATGCCTACTACTTGGACTACCAGAACAGGCGCGCCGAATACCTGGACAATTGGTGGAGCCTGGTGAACTGGGAGGACGTCGAGCGCCGGTTAGCCCTGGCTGTTCAAGCCCGGGTGCCGTTGACCGTTCTTTAGCGCGAAAGCCCCTTAGCGCTATTCACGATCGTCGCCGCCATCACGGGGCCTGTCTTCCCGGCACCGGTCTAGCTCCAGTTTGACGTCGATGTCGTGGCGGTGCACCGATATTTCGGCGACGTGGAAGAACCCGTAAAGGAGAAGAAGCGCGACCGCCGCGTCGAGAAACCTTTGTTGCGCGTTGTCCCAATGGACAGGTTTCTTCTCGTTCATGATCAACCATCTCCTTGGGGGTTTCTCGCCCCGGCGTCGTCCTGCTTAATAGAGCACGATGAATCTGAGTCAGTGAAGCACAGAATCTGACCCACTGAATCAGAATACGCAGGCTCTTTCAGCATGGTTCTTAAGGAGCCCAGCTTGGCCCCGATCCTTGGCGTCTAGGGTGAGAAGGGGAGAATGGGGGAGCACAGTGAAGGAGTCCCGCCTGGCTTTACAGAATTAGACCTGTATAAGGGAGGCGGGACTGTGAGTTTTGGCGCCGAGAAGAAGGATCTGAGGGAGCTTTGGCAACTGGACCCGGCTTATGTGTTTCTGAACCACGGTTCGTACGGCGCGACCCCGAAAAGCGTTCTGTACGAACAGCACCGCCTGCACCTTCATATCGACAGTGAGCCCGTGCGTTTCTTTCGGCTCGAATTAGAAGACTACCTGGATGCGGCCCGAGAAAAGCTGGCCGACTTTGTAGGCGCTGACCGCGACGGCATAGTGTTTGTCCCCAACGCGACCACGGGCGTGAACGCGGTATTGCGATCAACCAAGTTTAAGCCCGGAGACGAGATACTTACCACTGACCACGCCTACAACGCCTGCAAGAACGCCGCTGACTTCGTTGCTCAAAGAGACGGAGCCACGGTCAAAGTGGTTCACATCCCTTATCCTATGTCTTCCCCAAAGCAGGTAGTCGACGCGGTCCTATCTGGAGTGACAGACCGGACTCGATTCCTGATGATCGATCACGTTACCAGCCCGACGGCCGTCGTGTTCCCTGTTCAGAAGATAATCGATGCCCTCGAAGGCAGCGAGATAGATATCTTGATAGACGGCGCCCATGCCCCGGGCATGCTCCCGCTTGACTTGACCACCATGGGCATGGCGTATTACACGGGCAACTGCCACAAGTGGCTCTGCGCTCCCAAGGGCGCCGCTTTTCTCTACGTAAGGGAGGACAAGCGGGGGCAAGTCCGGCCGGTGACCATCAGCCATGGAGCGAACTCCACGAGGAGCGACAAGAGCAGGATGCTCCTAGAATTCGACTGGACTGGAACAGGCGACTACACGCCTTTCATTCTGATACCGAAAGCCATAGAGTTCCTGGAGTCGTTGTATCCGGGCGGCGTTCGGGAACTGATGGAGCGCAATCACCGGTTGGCCATGGAAGCGGGGAAGATGCTTTGCGACAGGTTTGGCGTTCCTATGCCTCTCCCCGAAGAGATGATCGGATCGATGGTGGCCTTACCCATACTACGTCCTCTGGATGGAGAGAAAACCAAAGTCCCGTCGGGCAAGTGGAGCGACCCGGTCCAAGATAGGCTGTTTCACGAGTTCAACATAGAAGTTCCTGTAGTGTCCCTGCCCTCAGTCGTCCAAAGACGCCTCATAAGGATCTCGTGCCACGCTCACAATAGCATGTCTGATTACGAGAAACTGGCTGACGCCCTAAAGAAGATGGGGTTCTAGGAAAGGTTTACCCGACGCTTTCTCCTCTGTTACCTACGGGCCTGACCGGTCCGTCTTTTTCACCCGCGGTTATCAATGTGAAGTAAGGCTTTACAAATACCTTGAGAGGACATATACTGGAAACGGCTTGTGAAATCCCGCACAATACCGCGGGCGCAAGTGTACGTCGCGGCCGGTCCCACCGAGCGGCGTGTCCAGGCTTCGGGTCAGCGCTCTTAATATCGCGGCGCAACGAAGATGGAGGGAAGAGCATGGATTTCGGAGACCGTTTGCGCAGGTTAAGGCAGAGCCAAGGGCTCTCAGTGAGAGAACTGGCCAGACGGGTCGGCGTGTCCGGGTCCTACATTTCCCAACTTGAGCAGAATGAAAGCAAACCTTCCTTTTCGACGTTGAAGAAGATCTGCGAGGTCATGCAGACTCAAACCAGCATACTCACTGAAGATGACTATCCGGACGACTGGGTTATCGTTCGCAAGAACGCCCGCAGGCACCTGGTGCTCGAAGACCCTTCGTGGCATGTGGAGTACGTGGCTTTCACGGGCGGCAGGGACAAAAGGATGCAACCTTGCGTGGTCCGTTTGAAACCGGGCGCCTCGGGTCCTGACCCCGTCTTCAAGCATGACAGGGAGGACCTGATCTATCTTATCGAAGGAACGCTCGAGGTGAAGGCGGGCAAAAAAGAGTACAGGCTTGAGCAGGGGGACACAGCGTACTTCAATTTCATCCGGCCAACGGTTTTTCGAAACCCGGGACCTGAAGACGCTGTTTTCTTATGGGTGGTGTCCCCGGCCTGGTGAACGGCAGTATCGAGTTACAGATTGGGGAGGCAGCGGTAATGATCAGCATCGTAGTCTGTGTAGGCAGCTCGTGCTTCTTGAGGGGGGCTCCCGCCGTAATCGAGGAGTTCGAGAAGATTGCCGAGGGTCTCGGACCCAAGAAGTTTGAGATCAAGGGAAGCTTCTGCATGGAGAGGTGCACCGACGGCGTCACCGTCAAAGTGGGCGATGAGATCTTCACGGCGGTTTCGCCCGAGGATGTGCCCAAGATATTCGAATCTCACATAAGACCCCTGATTGAGGCCGAAAATGCCAAGCTCCATTCCGGGGTGAAGTAAGGATGATCATCGAGACGGAGAGGACCAAGTGCAGGGACTGCTATAAGTGTGTCCGGGCTTGTCCTGTGAAGGCGATTCGAGTTGTGCGCGGTCGTTTGGCTCATGAACTCTATGCGTCCGTTGTCCAAGATGCTTGCATCTATGATGGGACTTGTCTTCGCGAGTGTCCTCAAGGCGCCAAGCGCGTGAAGGAAGAGACGCATCTTGTTAAGAAGATGCTCAAGAATGGCGAGAGAGTCGCCATAAGCCTCGCCCCTTCGTTCGCCGCTTCGCTTGCGCTTGATAATCCTCTCCGGATCGTTTCGGCTTTAAGAAAACTGGGAGCGCAAGTCGTCCAAGAGACTGCCCTGGGAGCCGAAATGGTGGCGAGGGCACACCAGAAGATGCTGAACACCTCAGACAGGCCCATAATATCCAGCGCGTGTCCGTCTGTGGTGAGCCTGATCGAGAAGTATTATCCTGACGCCATCGCGTATCTGGCTCCCTTTGTCTCTCCGGCCATCGCTCACGGCAAGTACCTGAAGCGGACGTACCCGGGGATCAAAGTGGTGTTCATCGGCCCTTGCGTCGCCAAGAAAGAGGAGATCGCCAGGCCGGATTCAGCGGGCGCGGTGGATGTGGCGCTTACATTTCAAGAACTGATGAAATGGCTCAAGGACGAGGGTATCGACGCCGCGGCTCTTCCGCCCGGGAAGTTCGACGGGCCGAGCCCGGGACTTGCGCGCCTGTTCGCCGCCGATGGAGGGCTCCTTAAGACCGCGGGAAAGGACGGGATCCTTCGCCGCGAGACTGTGGCAGCGTCGGGAGTCGCGAACTGCATTGAGATGATCAACCACTTCATAGCCGAGGACTACCCGCCTGTCCTTGTAGAGCTTTTGGCGTGTCCGGGCGGCTGCATATCCGGACCCTTTTCCCTGAGCGAAAATGACCTGTTTGGGCGCAGGGCAAAACTCATCGCGTACGTTGAGTCCGCCCGCCTCCGAGAGGGGGATCAGGAGCCTCCGGACTACGAGTCCATGCTTCCTCTCGAGGAACTATGCCGGAGCTACGAGAACCGCAAGGTAGAGATGCGGCAGCCGTCAGAGGAAGAGCTGGCCGAGATACTGGAGCGGACCGGCAAGTTCAGTCCCGAGGATGAGCTTAACTGCGGAGCGTGCGGCTACAGCTCTTGCCGGGAAAAGGCGATAGCCGTGTACAACGGGATGGCGGACCCGGAGATGTGCATCCCTTACATGCGCCAGAGAGCGGAGTCCATGGCAAACGTTGTGGTGGAGGCAAGTCCTAACGGCGTCATCGTTGCCACTAGAGGCGGTACCATCATAGAAGTCAACCAGGCCGCTGAGCAGTTTTTGGGCGTTCCCCGAAAGACGTGCATTGGTCAGCCGGTTGAGCTCTTCATGGACGCGACGATGTTCCATGAAGCGGCCAAGACCCGCGGGTCAGTTTCGGGGGAGAACACTATCGGAGACCGCATCATAAAGCAACAAGTCATGTATCTGACCGCACAGCAGCTCTTGGTGGCCTTGCTTGAGGACGTTACCTCCAAGCGCGCCGAGGAAGAAAGGCAATTCCGCGTTGTGGCGGAGGCGGTGGCCAGGGCACAGCAGGTTATCGAGAAGCAGATGGCCGTTGCCCAGAAGATCGCGGGCCTCCTCGGAGAGACAACGGCAGAGACGAAGTTGTCCCTTACGGGTTTGATGAAGGTTGTGAGGGAAGGGAAGCCGGGGACCAATGAACCTAAAAGTTGAGGTGGCTGTGTCTCAACTGAATAAGTACGGCGAGGAACTGTGCGGGGATTGCGTCGAGATAGCCCAGGACGGTTACACCGTAATCGTCATGTCTGACGGCCTGGGCAGCGGCGTGAAAGCTCACATCCTGGCGTCCCTTACCACGAAAATGGCCGCTACTATGCTAAAAGGCGGGTTGCCCCTGGGGGAAGTCATTGACTCGGTGGCAAGTACGCTGCCCGTTTGCGAGGTTCGGCGGCTAGCCTACAGCACCTTTTCAATATTGATTATCGGGCCTGATTACAAGGCGCACCTTGTTGAGTACGACAATCCTTTGGCTTTCTTGGGGCGTGGATCGGAACTCGTGACAATAGACAGGCAAAAGAAGACGTACAGCGGGAGAGTAGTACAAGAAAGTTTCTTTCAGGTCAATGACGGCGACTGGCTGGTGCTGGTAAGCGACGGCGTGCTGCATGCCGGCATCGGAGGTATCTGGAACCTGGGGTGGGGCTGGAACAGGATTGGAGACTATCTTAAGCGGATGGCCTCCAGGGAGGAAGACGCGAGATCGATGGCCTTCGGTCTCATTGAGACAACCGAGCGTCTTTACGCCGGCAAGCCCGGCGACGACGCCACGGTAGTTGCTGTAAGGATTAGGGCGCCCAGGTACCTGACGGTACTTGCCGGACCGCCTGTGGACATGGCGGATGACGCCAGGGTCGTGGCCGAGTTCATGGCGTCTCCGGGGAAAAAGGCGATTTGCGGCGGGACAACCAGTCTCATTGTGGCCAGGGAAACGGGTCATCCCGTGACGGTCAACATGGCCACCATGAGGGAAGGTATTCCACCTACAGGCCAGATGGAGGGCGTGGACTTGGTATGTGAAGGCGTGCTTACCCTGTCCCGGGTCGCGGACCTGTTCAAAGACGGCGCGCCTCTTAGAAGGAATCTGATTTACAGGTCTGACGGTCCCAGCAGGCTCGCGTCCTTGCTGTTGGAGTCCGATAATATCCGGTTCATGGTCGGACGGGCTATCAACCCGGCCCACCAGAGCCCGGACCTTCCAATAGATTTGGCCTTAAAACGCAGGATTATCGAGGACCTCTGCAGACGGCTCAATGAGTTGGGCAAGAATGTTCGTCTGGACGTGTATTAACTAAGGTAGCCCAGAGCGGTCCGGTTCCGCGTCCGGCCGCTCTTGCCGAATCCGCCCTACCTATCGAACTCCCCCGTACGTGAGGTAGGGCGGTCTTCTTATGCAGGGAAGGACGCCTCTCAAGGCGAACTTTTGCGGTAGCGGGAGTTGGCTCTTATTTGTGAGGAGGAGAAAAACGTGCGGTACGATTTTGACCGGGTTATTGAGCGAAGAAATACCGATTCTTCAAAATGGGACAGCGTCAAGACCTTGTTCGGTTCCGAGGACGTGCTGCCTTTGTGGGTGGCCGATATGGACTTTCCTTCACCGGCGCCCGTGGTTGAGGCCATAGCGAAGAGAGTCCAGCATCCGGTGTACGGTTACACTCGGGTACCCGCGGGCCTGATCGAAGCGGTTGTACAGAGGCTGGACAGGCGGTTCGGGTGGAAAGTCGACCCTTCTTGGATTATCTTCACACCGGACGTGGTCTCGGCGGTGAACGCGGCGGTGCGCGCGTTTACGAACCCGGGAGGAAAGGTCATCGTTCAGAGCCCGGCGTATCCGCCGTTTTGGTCTTCGGTTAGCAACAATAGGGCCTCATCAGTGGTCAATGAGCTGAAGTTGGTGAACGGGCGGTATGAAATTGACTTTGACGCGCTGGAGCGGGATTTTCAGGACCCGGCCGTTCAAGCCATGATCTTGTGCAGCCCGCACAACCCCGTCGGCCGGGTGTGGACTCCGGAAGAACTCACCAAGATAGGGGAACTCGCCTTGCGGGCGAAGGTGCCGGTGATCTCAGACGAGATTCACTGCGAGCTTGTGTATAAGGGCCACCGCCACTATCCGTTCGCCTCTCTGTCGGAAGAACTCCAGATGAATTCGGTGACTTGCATCGCCCCCAGCAAGACCTTTAACCTCGCGGGGTTGCACGCGGCCGTCACCATAATCCCCAACGAGACCCTCCGCGCGAAATTCAACGAGGCCAGGGCGGGGATCATGGGAGGCGTCGGGCTTTTCGGATATGTTGCCATGGAGGCGGCTTTCCGTTACGGAGACGAGTGGCTCGAGCAGGCCATAGAGTATATCGAGGGCAATAGGGATTTCGCTATCAAGTACTTCCAGGAAAACATACCCGCCATCGTTCCGATCAAACCTGAAGGAACGTACCTCATGTGGCTGGACTGCCGGAATCTCGGCCTGAATCCTACTGAGCTTAGGAGTTTCTTCAACTCCAAGGCGAAGGTGGGCCTGAATGACGGACCCTCCTTTGGACCGGGGGGCGAGGGATTCCAGCGCATGAACTTGGGATGCCCCAGGTCAATACTGGAGGAAGCCCTTAAGAGAATAGAGAACGCGGTGAAGACGCTCTAAGACCATAGCGGAAACCCGGATCGCCCTTGCCGGGCCCCTAGGCGTGTCACGGATTGTGTCAACGTGGAGTCCTACCACATAACATGTTGACGTCACGACACCTTAGGGGGGAGGTGCGCACGGTGGGAGGCGCCGGGTTCTGCGGAAACAACTGGTGTTGGTGCATCTTCTTGATACTGCTCGTGTTGTTCCTTTTTTGCTGCTTCTGCGACTAGGGGAGTTGAACCGGCCAAGAGCCAGGCAAGCGATGAGGTGGACTCGTGACGAGTCCACCTCGTTTTCATAAAACCCTCCGCGCCCCTTCTTACACCGAGTGTCATAACGTTTCCGCTCCACATAAGATGCTGACGTGTGGTCCGACATTTCTGGGGGAGGTGCCGTTTACGTGGGTGGAGTGCTTGGCAGCGGCTGCAATCCTTGCGACTGGACTTGGCTCATCATCCTGATTCTGATCGTCCTGGTGGTCTGTTGCTTCTGCGGCTAGAAGACGACCGGAAAGACAGTCGACAAGTGGATACAAATCTTACGGGAAGGCGGCGAAAGCCGCCTTCCGCCTTCTTGAACTGCCTTTTCCTGAGCGGTACAATGGGCGGCGGTTGGAAAGAACCGACCTGCAATCACCTTCGCCTAGCGGCTTGGAGGTCTTCCTCATGAAAATTGGCTTAGTTGGACGCCCGCAGACGGGCAAGACCACGTTGTTCCGCCTCCTTACCCAGTCAAGGGGAGACTCGCCTGGGAAAGGCGCGTCTTCCGGTGTCGGTGTGATGGAAGTCCCGGACGAGCGGATCCGGTGGCTTTCTGACCTGTTCAAGCCGGAAAAGACCATCTACGCCAGGATCGACCTGCACGACATCCAGCCTTACAAGGGTCAGGAGTTTCTCAACGCGGTAAGGAATATGGATGCCCTGGTGTTGGTCCTAGGATGCTTTATGGCGCAAGGAGACGGTTCCGACCAGACGTCGATGATAGACGACCTCGAGATGGAGTTCCATATCGCCGACTTGGCGTCTGTCGAGGGGCGCCTGGAGCGTCTCGCGTCGAAAAAGACCAAGCCGTTGGGGCCTTCTGAGGAGCCGTTCTTGAAAAAGTGTAAGGACAGCCTGGACGCGGGGATCCCCCTCCGGAAAGTCTCGTTTGAGCCTCACGAGGCCGAGTATCTCTCCAACTTCGCGTTTTTCACGTTGAAGCCGGTGATCTTGGCGCCCAACGTGTCCGAGGAATCCCTCGTCTCAAAAGACTATCCGGGCAAGGATTACATCGGACAAAAGGCCGAAGAAGGAGGCTATCCCCTGGTCATTTTCTCGGGCGAGGTCGAGGAGGAGATCGCTTCTCTGCCCGAGCCGGAACGCCTGTCTTTCCTGCGGGAATACGGGCTGGAGGAGACCGGGGTCTCCAGGATAGCCAGAGCGTCTTACGCGGCTTTGGGACTGATTTCTTTCTTTACGGTCGGCTCTGACGAGGTCCGGGCGTGGACCATAAAGGACGGGACCACGGCGCGCGCGGCCGCGGGCAAGATCCATACTGACCTCGAGAAAGGGTTCATCCGGGCCGAAGTCGTGTCCTACCGAGACCTCAGGGAGTCTGGGTCCATGAAAGCCTGCAGGGACAAAGGCCAGATCCGCCTTGAGGGCAAGGACTACTTAGTTAAAGACGGAGACATAATGACCGTGCGCTTTAACGTCTAGGCGACCGGCTCTCCCGCGGTGCAGACACGGTTCTTCCCCAGCTTTTTGGCGTTGCTGTTGGCTTTCTCCACGGCGGCCAGCAGCAATTTCGTGTCGACTCCGTCCTCCGGGCTGGTAACAATCCCTATTGAGACGGTCACCGGAAACTCCCACCCGGCCGATTTGTCCTTTACCTCGGCGCAGATCCTGTTGGCCTTCTCTATGGCTCCCGCCTTATCGACCCCGGGAAGGATGATCATGAACTCATCTCCCGACAGCCACCGGGTGACTGTCTCTCCGGGAGCGGTCGCGCAGGAAATGGTAGCTCCCAGCCGCCGTATCATCTCGTTTCCGGCTTCGTAGCCCATTTCTTCGTTATACTGCCTGAGGTTGTCGCCGTCCACAAACAACAGGCTTAAGGGGTAATCGGCTCTGATGGACGAAAGGTGGTTTTCTATGATGTACGAAGCCGCGCGGTGGTTGGGCAGGCCGCTTATGTCATCGGTGTAGGCCAATCTCCTGGCTTCTTGAAGAAGATCTACGATTCCTTCTATCTTGGTCAAGAGATGCCTGGCTATGTTTATCGAGCTATCGTTTCCCGCGTTTCCTCGAGACGAACCCGGCAGCAGCCGGGCCCACAGGTCCAAGAGCATGTCCAGCGGGTCGGCATCGTCTCCAGGTGCGGCGATAGTGTGGGTTACCGCCGGGCAGGAGCTGTCAGATCTCAGGAAGGATACGAAACCGCGGACGTCTTCGACGCTGCCTCCGGGAAAAAACACGTAGAAGTCTCCGGCCAGCCTGTAATGCCTGGCGCGGGGCCATCTGCCGGTTGAGACTGCCTTAAGGATGCTTCTTGACAGCGCCATTACCGCTCTATCCCCGGTTTCCGACAATTCTAGGCTCAAGGCGGGTCCCTTCAGTATCGCGTCACCTTGTCTAAGAGAAGAGAGCAATGCGAATAAGTTGGGGAAACCTGTCTCCAGGTCTTCCTCAACCGGTGGCCATGGGGAAGGAACGAGTTTGTCTTTGTGACTATTCATCGAGCTGACCTCCGGTCGCGACTTGGGTCTTGCCCTGTTCCAAACATTAAGTCGGCCAGGGATAATTTCCTTTGAACAGGTATTTGGGTATTTCCATCCGTACTGTTTTAAGGGGATCAACTATTTGACAGACTTGTAGGTTCCCCCTCGCGCTCAAGAGACAAAGGGCTTCCTCGTCCCGAATGCGCAGTGTTTGGGCCAACAATGATGCGCTCTTGTCTACTACCGCTTCCGCCGCCGAATCTAGAGTTTCCTCTGACCATATCAAATAGACGGCGTCTTCGGTTTCTACCACCGGGCACGGCAAGGATAGGCCTTTCAGCAACCGTGTTCTCAAGGTAACGGTCCCCGCGACCTCAACACCACAGATCAGTACCTCTCCGTCTCCCATCAGAGCGTGCAGGTCGCCCAAAGCCAGCAAGGCTCCCGGCACGTTCACCGGCAAGTATACTGTAGAGCCCTCAGCGATCACCTTGCTGTCCAAGTTCCCGCCGTGGGGACCCGGCGTCCCGGTCGCGACAGATCCTTCCTTGGGAGCCGTTCCGATGACCCCTATCATCGGATGGGATTCCAATATTATATCACCGGGGAGGTGCGCCAACCCATTTCTGAGGGGTATGAGCATTGATCTGGACTCCGTTATCCGGTGTCCGGCGGCGCCCATGTTGGGGACGGCCACCATAACGCCGGGGGACAGTACCCGGATGTCCAGTATTTCTACGGCCAGGGTGTCTCCGGGCAGAGCTCCCTGAACGAAAATCGGGCCCGTGGCAGGGTTTATCCTGTCCCATCCGACCTTTTCGAACAAGTCGTCGGGACCTTGTATCTGGCCGCAGAAGCAATCCTGGGTCTCCACTATGACCGCCTCACCGGGCGCTATTTCGCAACACGGTGGATTCGCCGGAGAAAACGCGTAAATCAAGTTTTCCGGGTCTCTGGATACTATCCGGCTCTCGGGATTCTGTGCCAAGGTACTTCCCCCTTCTGCGTGGATGCCGGTTCCATGGTGACTTTTATTCGCTGGTAGTGGGGCAGTAACCTTCTTCGCTTAGAACGTGCCCCGAAGGAATGAACGCTAGGAATAGAGAACAAGAGTGGAGGTGGTGAGCGGATTGCGGTTGGCCTCAATATCTAGTTCCAGCACACGGGGGAACGCGTATCTGGTCTGGGGAGGTTCGTCCAGGCCGGTTCTTATAGACTGCGGCATCTCGATAAGGCGCCTGGTATGCGCCCTACGAGAACTCGGCATGGAGCCCCGGGACCTTGCGGGTCTCTTTATCACTCACGAACATAGTGACCATATTGGCGCGATGTGTCTTGCGACTCCGGTCGCCCAAAAGTTCGGTATCCCCGTGTACTCATCTCAGGGTTTCTGGAGGTGGTACAGAGAAAAACGAGGGTATCACCTGGATCCGTCTCTGGTGAGAGTAATTTCTCACGGTGAGACCGCCGTGGTGGGCGGGACGTCGGTAACCGCATTCGCGAAACCCCACGACGCCGCGGAACCGCTAGGGTTTGTCGTAGAGATCGAGGGGGAAAGGGCTTCCTTCGCGATGGACCTTGGGCACGTTCCCGAACCGGTTGAGCGCATGCTCCACGGGTCCGAGTACCTTGTTTTTGAGTCAAACCATGATGTCGAAATGGAGCGAAACTCGGGACGTCCCTTGTACCTGATACGCCGTGTGTTGGGCAATCTGGGCCACCTATCCAACGATCAGGCAGGAGAAGCCCTATCAGGGCTTGTGACTCGCGGGACTCGAGAGGTCGTTCTCGCTCACTTGAGCATAGACTGCAATACTCCTGAGATGGCCGTAGGAGTGGTGTCATCCTGCCTTTCGAGGTGCGGCAAGAGCTGCAAGGTTTCCGCCGCTCCCGCGGGGTCTTTGGCCGTGTATGGAGAATAAGCTATTTTGATTGACACCCGAAAGCGCATTTCCTAGAATCTTATCTAGTGTTTCTACGGGTAACGTATTGTCGTCGAGGTTTCTTGACAATTTGAGAGGGGGCTGGGAGCACGATGCAAACGCAGGGGTTGGGCCGTCATGTTCTGGCAGAGGTCTATGGATGCGAGTTTAACGTCTTAAATGACCTCGAAAGGATCCGGGAGATCTTTGTCAGTGCGGCTCTCTCCGCCGGGGCGGAAGTGAGAGAAACTGCTTTTCACAGGTTTTCACCTCAGGGAGTTAGCGGTGTGGTAGTGATTTCTGAATCGCACTTGGCGATTCATACGTGGCCTGAGCTGGGCTACGCCGCTGTGGACGTTTTCACCTGCGGGGAACGCGTTGACCCCTGGGTCGCGGTGAACGCCATCGTGAAGGAAATCGGTGCCGGTTCTGTTGAAGCGTCGGAAGTCAAGCGCGGAGTGTTTGCCAAGACCGAGGCTTGCGCCAGCTAGACTAGTTTCGAGATCATTTGAGGAAAGGTGATAGTTATTTTAGGTACTGAGGAAGACGGGACGCCGAAGGAATAGACCCTGGGGGTTGGTGGACTCAGGGTCTATTCTTTTGTCGTCAACGCCTTTGTCCTAGAGGTTTTGCGGGTTCTTCGAGGAAGAAATAGAATGTGGTAGACAAGCAAGATTCGCAAAAGGAGAGACTCATTGTGGTTGAAAGGACACTGGTTTTGGTGAAGCCCGACGGCATGGCCCGCGGGTTGGTAGGAGAGATCGTGGGCCGGCTCGAAAGGAAAGGCCTAAAGCTCGCGGGGCTTAAGATGGTCTGGATGGACGAGGACATGGCCCACAAGCACTACGCGGCTCATGTGGGAAAACCGTTTTTCAAGGGCTTGGTAGAGTACATAACCGCTTTGCCCATCGTCGCCATGGTCTGGGAAGGCCCGAACGCCATAGCCAACGTGAGGCAAGCTATGGGAGCGACTGACCCGTCCAAAGCCGCTCCGGGAACCATCAGGGGCGATTTCGCCCTGGACATATCCAACAACTTGGTGCACGGCTCAGACGGGCCTGAGTCGGCTGCCAGGGAGATTGCCCTCTTCTTCAACGACAACGAGTTGTTCCAGTGGGAAAGGCCCCAGGAGAAGTACATAGCCGGCTAGAGTTCGGCTGATGACTCAAACGACTGGCCCAGAACGGGGTGTTCATCGTGTTGTACTTGGGTACGGCTGGGTTCAGCTATAAGGATTGGAAGGGAGTCTTCTACCCGGACGAGATGAAACCCGGAGACTTCCTTGAGTACTACTCCCGGTTCTACAACTGCGTCGAGATCGACTACACCTACTACCGTCAGCCCGTGCCCAAGACTATGGAAGCTATGACCAAGAAGGTGCCGCCTTCTTTTCGGTTCACCGTGAAAGCCCACAAGACTCTGACTCACGAAATACCTTCCGGGAGCGCCCTTGACAAGGAAGTACAGACCTTCATCGAAGGCGTGATGCCCATGGCGGGGTCCGGGACGCTCGGGTGCGTTTTGTTCCAGTTCCCCTGGTCATTCCGGTACTCCTCGCGGAACCTGGACTACGTGACCGGACTATCTACCATGGTCCCCGTGGCTCCCGCGGTGGTGGAGTTTCGCAACCGGGAATGGGCCAGAGATGATGTCTACCGGGCTCTACGAGACGCCGGCGAAGCCTTCTGTTGCGTGGATGAGCCGAAACTGCGCTCTCTGTTCCCGGGGGTCGTCCGGGTCACCGCGAATCCCGGTTACCTGCGGTTCCACGGCAGAAACGCCGCCAAGTGGTTTGACCACAAGGAGGCGTGGGAGCGCTACGATTATCTATATTCCGATGAGGAACTCAAGGAATGGATCCCCAAGATCCGGCAAATGCAGAAGGATTCGCCGGATACCTACGTCCTCTTCAACAACTGCCACAGGGGGCAAGCCGCCCTAAACGCCTCCCGTTTGCAGGAACTCCTGCTTCTAGACGACCCTCAGGAGAAGGGCGAAATAGACGCCGATTGACGCCAGCAAGCCGACTAGGATGGTCCAGTTGTAGCGGTACATCTTGGTGAAGTCCACCTTGAAGTACTGGCAGGTCAGCACCTGGCACATATGAAGCGGGGAGAAGAAGTAAGCCGTGAAGCTGGCCCCGTAAATCACCGCCAGGTAGGCAAGGCGCACCGCAGGGCTTTCGCCTAGGGGTATCAAAATGGGAATCAGGACGCCAATTGTTGTTGTTTGAGACGCGCTGCCGAAACCGAACAGAAGCGGCAAAACCAGCGCCATCATTGCAGGTGACACGCCTTGCTCCGTGGCTTTGCTCACGAGGGCGGGGAACACAGGAGAGGCGGTCACGAACGCTTTGAACGCCATGATCCAGAACATGGCCGTGACTTGGCTGAAGTTGGCTCCCTTAAGAAGCGCCGAAGGCTTAGGCAACTCCCGCTTTTCGTAGAGGCCGAGACCGTAAGCCAGAGCTGTGCCCGCGAGCAGCGCTATCCACAGGGGAAGCTTAAGAAGCAGTCCCAACAGCAACGCGCTGATGAGCGGGCCGCCGTACTTCAAAAACTCCACGAGGCCCGATAGCCTTCCGCCCGGAGCGGCTGTGGCGGTCGCGGCGGTTTCCGCTTGTGCTTGCGCAGACGCGGGGATAACCTTAGCTTTCCGGAGATGGGCGAAGTAGCCCAAAGCCCAGATAACAATGCTCAAGGGCCAAAGGCGCTTTATAAGATCCGATACCGTCAGGCCGGTGAGCTGGGCGGCCAGGATGAGGCTGGGCGAAAAAGGGAACAAAAAGAACATGCCGTGCCTAAACACTAGGTTCGCGGCTGCCAGAGTCTCAGGTTTTAGGTCCAACGAGCTTCCCAACTTGTCTACCAACGGAGCCGACAGCGCGGCGCCGCCGAGTACAGGCATGGTGCCGATTAGGGCCGGCACCGCCATAATCGCGGCTTTCACGTTGCCCAAGAACGCGGCCAGGCCGGAAACGGTCTTCTCAAGGAAGCCGAACTCCTTCATTGTCGTAGAGAACAAACCGATTGTGAGGACCGCTGCCGCTAGTTCTAAGGTGCCTTTCTCGATGAAAGCGGACCAGACTGTTGACGCGATGACGCCCGGCGTCAAACCGGAAGTCAGAGCGATAACGACGGTGGCTATGAACATGACCTTTGACAGGGACATTTTCTTGACCGACAAATACATAATGAGTACGAATGCTGCTGTGACGCCAACATACTGCATCGTTTGTCACCCCGTTAGTGTCCCGCGGCCGCGTATTCCTGAATCACGTGGTCGGCTAGATATGGAACTATGCTTGTAACGCTTACTCTTGCGCAGTAGGGAAGGTCGGCTCCGTAACCTATAGCCTCCAAGTACTTGCCGTGCTGTGAATCATGCAAGGCTTGGAGTATGTCATCCCGGTACTGAAAGTAGGCATGCCTGGCTTCTGTGGCGCTTTCTTCGAGAGCCAGCCCTTTATTGGCCAGCCTGTCAGCCAGAGCTCCCGCGCAGACGAAGTCTTCAAGGGAAAACTCGCCGTGACTTCCCGAGCAGATCACGAAAACGCCTTTCTCCTTACGGGATGCCTCATCATGGGGCGCGTCACCCCTGGAGGCCTCGCAGGCTACAGCCTTTGCCACCGCGTCAATGTTAAGGAAGGAACACATGAACACAGCGGACGCTCCCTGGGCCTTGGCTCCCAGAATAGCTTTGGTTCCGTTTGATGTGGTAAGGATGAGCTTCTTCCCTTGTACATTCTCCGGCGTGAAGTCTCGAGGGGAGTTCCCCAAGTCAAACCCCGGTATGATCTTGCTCTGTTCTTCGCCGCAAAGGAGCGAGTCCGGGTAGGACTCGCGAAGCTTTAGCGCTTCCTCGCGGTTGGCGGCAGGTATAATGCCGGTGGAGCCCGAACTCAAGGCAGTGACTATTGAGGAGGTCGCGCGGAGGACGTCGATCACGACGGCGACACCCAAAGCCATATCGGTTTTTCCTATTTGACCTGGGAGTCTCAACACATGCACCTTGCTCAACAGTTCACACCTCCAGAACATGTTCATTATACGCCATTTTCTCAGGGGAGATGGGCTATTTGGCGTCTATTAGGCAGTGTTTGAATATGGACAATGATAAGACGGTCCTTCCCGTTCCTGATTATGTGGCTTTCGACCTGGAGACCACGGGGTTGTCCCCCGACGATGACGAGATGCTGGAGATAGCTTTCGTTAAGTTTCGTGCCGGGCGACCGGTCGAAAGATGGTTTACATTCGTAAGACCGAGCCGGTCAGTCCCTCTGAAGACCCTGCGTCTTACGCACATACCCAAAGACCAGCTGGAACAGTCTCTCCCGTTTATGCCGGAGACGGCCAAAAGGATAGACGAGTTCAGAGGGACTCTGCCGCTGGTCGGGCACAACTCGTCGTTTGATACGGCGTTTCTCAGGCGTGTGATGCCCGGTTTTCCGGGGGTCGATGTGTACGACACGCTAGAGCTCGCGAGGATCGTGTTCCCCGGTTTTTCGAGCTACCGGTTATCGGACTTGGCTTCCAGGCTGGGCGTTCAAGTCACCGAGGCTCACCGGGCGTACGACGACGCCGAGGTCGCCGGCACCTTGTTCAGGATCATACAGGAAAACGCCCTTATGCTGGGAGTCGAGACGCGACAAAGGATAGTAAGTCTTATGGGCAGCGATTGGCTCCCACGTTCCATGTTTGACTTTGACGAGGGGCGGCGGCAGCGCGCTCTTTTCGGCCCGTTAGTCCAGACGGCGGCGCCTTCGAGAGCCGTGTCCATGGAATGGCTGCGTGATGCTGCGGTGGAACTGCTTCGTTCCCCGGAAAAAGACAGGGTCTTTAGGGTTCCAAGTTCGTTGGACGCGGCCATAGCCGTGGCAGAAGCGGCGCTGGCTTTTTCCCAGGAGACCGGCAAGAAAGTGCTGCTCTTGGGTTTTCCCGATCAGGCCCGGGATTCCAGGATGGGGGTCGTCCACAGTCCGGGCAGCTACCTGTGCCTCCACCGGTTTGGGGAGACCATGCGCCTGGCCGTAAGCGGCGCTTTGAACGGGCTTGACGTCGAGAGCAGGCGGTACTTGGCCTCCGTCGCCAGTTGGGCGGAGAGGACTCAGGACGGGCTTTTGAGGGAGGTGCAAGCGGCCGGGAACTGGGAGCTAGTGTCGGAACTGGCGTGCCCCGAAGACCTCGGGTGCAAAGACATGTGCCCTCAAGTTCTCCAGTGCTTCGCCCTGAAGGGATCACCGGCAAAGAGTCCCGCGTTTGCGAAGTTGGATGGGCTAAGGAGCCTTCTGGGCTTGGACAACGCAGGCGGATGGGACCGCGTGCTGGTATGGGAGTTCCATCAGTTATCTCGTGAGGCAAGGCGGTTCGAGGCTGAACTGAACCTTTCCGCGGTCCAGTCGTCCCTGGGAGAACTGGGATTGATAGAGGCTATCCCGCTGCTACAGGAAATCTCCGCGCGTACTGACGTATCCAAGGTCCGTTCCATGGTCCCAAAGCTTGTCGAAGAGGTCCGTCGCGCGGTTCTGCAGGCCAAGAGCAGGTTCCAAGAGGCCCACGGCCCTTACGAGTCCCCGGTTCTCGAGGGTCCTCCCGTACTGTACCGGGGCATCCGCTTCCTAGAGCGTTGCGCCCGGGCTTTGTCTGAGATCGCTGACGAACAGGCCGGTACAGAACTGGTTATGGAGACGGTGTTCGGTGAAGGAGGAGTCAGGCAGCATGTCCTCGCGCGGCGGGGCTTGAGGCCCGGAGCCGGCGTCCTCGAGGGAATCCGGGCTGCTGCAGGGGAACCCATTTTCCTGTCGAGCATGTCGGAGACGATCTGCTCGTCAAAGGGGCTCAAGTGGTCTTACGGATTGCCGGACGCGGTGTCGGCGCGTCCATTGAAGCCCGGCACAGGGGCTGCGGAAAACGTCCTGTTCTTGCAGGTAGAACCCTATCCCGTGCCCTCCCCCTCGCAGTACGGTCAATACCTTAAAGACCTCATTCTGCTCATAGCCCGGGTCAGGAGGACAGGGGTCCAGGTGATGTTTCCGTCCCGGTCCCTTATCAAGGAGGTCTACCCGTTGGTCGCGGGAGACCTGGAACAGAACGGGATCGTCCTTTACGCCCAGGGGATAGACGGCGGGCACCGGGTTTTGGAACACCTTGGGGAAGAAGACGCGGTTGTGTTTTCCACCGCGGTCCCGCCCGGTCCGGAAGATCCGGTCCCGTCTTGCCTGGTGGTAGCCAAAGTGCCATTCGCGCCGCCGAACGCCATGGACGACCTGCGCCGGGTAGAGGTATCACGCCTGGGTCTCGATCCGTTCGTCGAGGTAAATGTGAGGCAGGCTGCCCTGGCGGTGAGGGCGCACGTCCAACCGATGGTGGACAGACCCGGGAAGTCGGTTGTCGTGATGGCCGATCCAAAGGCGTGTCCAGGCCGGTCCCGATGGGCTCAGGATTTCTTGAGTTCCTTCTCGGACCTTCCCAGGGTTTCTTGTCCGCCCGGGCACGTGGTCGCAAGGCTTTCCGGTTGGAATTCGGAAGATGATGTGAAGGGACCATAGTCACTGTACACCCTCGAAGAGGAAAGGGGTTTACCTGTGCAGCTGCTTCTAACCAACGACGATGGGGTCAACTCAGACGGGCTTTGGGCCCTTATAAGAGAAGCGTGTAAGGTGGACGGCCTGCGGGTGTTGGCCGTCGCGCCTGACAGGGAAAGGAGCGCTTGCGGCCACGGCATAAGCATCCACCAGCCGATTGAGGTGCAGGAGATAGACAGCCCCTGCGAGCAGGTTTCTGTGTTCGCCGCCGCCGGAACTCCGGCGGATTGCGTGAAGCTGGCGATAGAGGGGATCCTAAAGGAGCCGCCTGACTTCCTTATTTCGGGGATAAACAGGGGGCCGAACCTGGGAACCGACGTGTTTTACTCTGGCACGGTATCAGCTGCCCTGGAAGGGGCGCTGTTGGGCGTGAAATCCATGGCCGTGTCGGTGACTGCTTTCGAGGGCATATCGTTTGAGACCGCGGCCGAATACGCGATAGCTCAAGCCCTCTCGGCGGTTACAGACAGCCAGTGGCCCGCGTTGGTCAACGTGAACGTGCCCCCGGTGCCAAAGTCGTCCTTGGCCGGCGTAGCCGTCACGCGGCTTGGAGTGCAGGCCTACCGGGATGCTTTCACCAAGCGCCAAGACCCCAGGGGAAGAACCTGGTACTGGTTGGGAGGAACGCTCCAGGAGCACGACGATCCCGAAGACTCTGATACCATGGCCGTGCGTAACAACATGATATCGATTACCCCGCTCCTCACCGACCTTACCGATTTCCGAGCCGTTGAGACCATGAGGAGGCTGCCCCTGGCCTGGCCGCGCCGAAAGGACTGATAAGGAAAGACCGGTTCTCCCCCCAAGAGATGGCACATATAGAAAACCAGGGGGTGAGGCAGGTGTCTTTCAGAACGCCCGGCTCGACCAGGAGAAAGTGGTCGAGCAAAAAGAGTTTCGATGACGGGTTCTCCGCGAGGGCGGCAGGCGGAGGGGTGGTTCGCGCGCTTGGAATGGCGGTAGTCCTCGTCCTTCTGGGGGCCACCATCGTGTATTTCACCAGTTTGGACGAGAGGATCCTCACCTGGCTGGTGAACCTTGGGAGTTTCGTAATCGTCGGCCTGGCCGCTTTTCTGACCGCGAGGAAACAGATGTCCCACGGCTTGGTTTACGGCCTTGCCATCGGCGCGGCCTACGCCCTGATTACGGTGCTGGCCGGCACAGTGTTGTTTCCGCCGTTTATTGGATTTGTAGCCTTTCTGAAAAGACTGGGCTTCTGTTTGGTGGCCGGAGCTTGCGGGGGGATACTTGGAGTCAACACATAGCGGGGAATATACGAGTTCCTGTTGGAAAGTATAGACTTCCCGTTTTCACGGCAATATAACCTGAGAAGCCGTGCCGGGAGGTTATTTCTTTGTTTGAATTCCGTATTAAGCGTGTTTCGGTGATCCTTGCCGCCTTCTTGGTTATCGCGGCTCCCGTTCTGTGCTCCTTAGCGGCCGCACAAGAAGCTTCGGCGGTTTCCGTCCTTCAGGAATACAAGGGGTACCTGAGGCAGGGGGACCGGGGCGACGCGGTCAGGGCGCTTCAAGAAGTCCTCTCCGCTCTCGGCTATTACCCTCATTACATTGACGGTGTGTTTGGACCCAAGACAAAGGAAGCGGTCTTGGAGTTTCAAGACAGCGTGGGGCTAAGGACCGACGGGATAGTCGGCCCGGCAACCATTTCTGAGCTTGACGCCGAATACCTCAAGAAATACCCGCCGGAGACCCACGTTGTCCGTTCAGGGGAAACCCTATCAGGCATCGCGGCTAAGTACGGTGTCAAAGTATCTTTCCTACAGGAGATCAACGGTTTGAAGTCTCCCGACCGCATCTACGCGGGGCAGATCCTGACCGTGAAGGCCCAGGCGACGCCCGTTCCGACGGTCGAGGAGCCGCCGGTGACGGCTCCTGTTCCGGAGGAGCCCCAATTCCCTGTGCCCGACAAGTCGGTGTGCCTTACTTTCAACGACGGCCCGGACCCATCTACGACCGGTCCAATACTGGCGACTCTGGACAAGTACGGGATCAAGGCCACCTTCTTCGTGATAGGCGAGAAGGCTGAAATGTATCCGGAACTGGTCCGGGAAATGGCTGCCCGGGGCCACACCGTGGCGGTCCACGGATACGAGCACAAAGTGTTGGCCGGCCTTCCGGCCAAAGAGGTGGAGGCCGACCTGAAGAGAGCCTGTTCCGTAATCGCCTCGTTGACCGGCGCGGAACCCTATTTATACAGGCCTCCCGGGGGAGCCCTGGACGCGACCCAGGTGCGAGAGGCCACTAAACTCGGCCTCCGCGTCATGATGTGGACCAACATCGGGGGAGCGGACCTGGGAGCTCAGGATCCGGCCCAGGTTGTTTCAAGGGTCGTCGAAAGCGCTAAAGATGGCGCCATCATCCTTCTCCATGACGGACTTCCCAACACAGCGCTTGCCCTGCCCGGGATCATCGAGAGCCTCGCGAGGTTGGGTTACGGGTTCCGGAACCCGTCAAGCCTTTCCGGCGTGTCTTCACAGTAGGTTTGGCAGGCTACTGAACCTCGTCAGGAGGGACCACTTGCTCGGCGACGTCCTGCGCTCCCTTCACGAGAAGGCTCATCTCGCTTATCGCCATGGATTGGAACATGGCGTTTTGAGCTTCGGCCATGGCGGATACCGCCTGGTGCAGGGACCTGGCTATCTGCCGGTCGGCAATGGCTTGCTGTTGGGCCAGGTTGGCGCTTAACCGGGCGATCAGTTCTCTCACCTGGCGCAGGTTTGACTGGAGCGCTTCGTTGCCTTGAGACACCATTGACGTCACTTGCTGGACCAGGGCAAACATTGTATCCACGGATTGGGAATCCGCCACACGGGATGACGCCTTTGATAGGCACTCCTGCAGGTCCTGCTCGGTGCACATCTGCTGCTCGCGGATCTGGTTTTGAACTTGACACAAAGCCTCTTCGATGCGCTCGGCAGGAGTAGTGGGAGTGCCCGCCGCGGGCGGGGTAAACGACCGCCTCAACTCGTCCTCCAAACGAGATGTTGAAGCCTGGCCTGATTCTAAATCCGCTAACTTGTAGTCTTCGTTCTTCGGCATTTGGGGTGTCCTCCTTTCTTCTAGTGTTCCGTAGTTCGCGGGGAGGTTATAACCGTGAGTTTGCCCGCGCGACGCAGGGAGGTGTACACTTTCATCGTGTGGAGGTGCTCAAGATGCCCATCTTCGAGTATAGATGCCAGGAATGCGGCAAGAAGTTTGAGGTATACCTAAGAGGGAAAGAAGTGCCTAAGTGCCCGGATTGCGGTTCGGACTCGCTTAAGAAGCTTATCTCCAGCTTCAACTCAAATGTCTCGGGCGGGAAGGGTGCCTCGTGCGGTGGTTGCGGAGGCGGAAACTGTTCGTCGTGCGGAAAATAGCGTTGACCGGCGGAGAAGGATAAGGGAATAGACCGGAGAATCCGACAAGCGTGGTTTAGAGCAGGTTTATTGTAGGGCAGGCATTCTTGGACCCGTTACATGGATAGGGAATTTAAGTAGTACTGTGTAGCGAACAGGAGGTGGGGTCATGTCTCAACAGGGGCCTGATAACAAGAGCAAGGACATTTGGACCAGGCTTGGCCAGACCCTTAAGGCCGGGGCTGAGACAATAGTCCAGGAAACCAAGGAACTCACGAAGATAGGCAAGCTCAAGGTTGAGCTCATGTCTTTGGAGAACGAACGCAGTCGCAAGTTGGAGGAACTCGGGAGGGCCGCGCACACTCTCCATAAGACAGGTGCCATGCTTCCGCCCGAGCTCTTTGAACTGCTGCGCGCAGCCGACGACATCGAGGTCAGGATAGCCGAGAAGAAAAAGGAGATCGAGACGGTTCGTACGGAGCCGCAAACGGAGAAACCCCAAGCAGGGCAAGACGTGGCGCCTCCGGCAACGCCGCCTGCGGAACCCATAGAAGCGGAACCGGCCGAGGTTGTGGTGCAGGAGCGCTTTTTCTGCGGTGAGTGCGGAGCCCGGGTTGAGCCCGGAAACGTCTATTGCGGGAAATGCGGAGCCAAATTGCAGTAGCCTGTGGAATACCGTTTGCCTGAGTAACCGGCGCGGGCCCATGGACACATGGGCCCGTTCCCATTGCTGAGCTGTCTTACGATTCTGGCGATTAAGTTCTGCGGCTCGACTTAAAAGGTGTACAGGCATGTTCTGTTGAACACCTAAGAGCCGAAACTGTTGGACAGGAGGAGACGGTCTCATGGCAGCTACCATTATCGACGGAAAGAGCATAGCGGCGGTCATCAGGGACGAAGTCCGGGCTGAAGTCAAGAACCTTCGGGAAAGGGGCATCATTCCCAAGCTGGCAGTGATACTCGCCGGCGATGACCCGGCATCCGTGCTCTACGCCAGGTCCAAAGAACGGGCCTGTAAGAACTCGGGCATTGAGTTTGAGCTACATAAGTATCCCGAAAACGTGGAAGAGCAGGTCATCCTGGATAAGCTGGCCGAGCTCTCCAGCGACCCCGCTTGCCACGGCATAATGGTGGAACTACCGCTTCCCAGACATATCAACAAGGAGAGGGTCATGAGAGCCGTCGACCCGGACAAGGACGTTGACGGCATCAGCCCCATAAACCGGGGCCGCATGTTCACTCATAAGGACGGGCTATTCCCGGTTACGCCCCAGAGCTGCATCGAGATCCTGAAGAGGCAAGGGATCTCCCTGGAACGAAAGGACGTCTGCCTCATAGGCAGAGGCGACACCGTGGGCAAACCCTTGATCTTCCTGCTGCTGAACGAAAACGCGACTGTAACTGTTTGCCACACCAGGACCGCCGATCTCGCTTCTCACACGCTAAAGGCCGACATCATCGTCGCGGCGGCGGGTAAAGCCCGGCTCGTCACGAAAGAAATGGTCCGTCCGGGCGCGGTGGTCGTCGACGCCGGAATAAACGACCTAGACGGCAAAACTGTCGGGGACGTGGACTTCGAGGGAGTATATGAGGTAGCTTCCGCGATTACCCCGGTTCCGGGCGGAGTTGGCAGCCTGACCACGGCCCTTATCCAGAAGAACCTTCTAAAGGCCATAAAGATACAAGAATCACGCTGAGTATGGAATGAGCGAAAGGAGCGACCGGCATGAGCGATCTGTTTTCGGGAAGCCTTAGGGACATCCTCAAGGTGTCCGCCTCCAGTGAACCGGTGCCGGGAGGCGGAAGCGTTTCGGCCATCACCGCCGCGTTCTCGGCGGCCATGAGCGCCATGGTCGCCAACCTGACCATAGGCAAGAAGAGGTACAAGGACGTCGAACCCCAGGTCACGGCGCTAAGGGATAGGGCGCTGTGCCTGATGAGCAGGTTCGAGGAACTGGTAGACGAGGATATGGCCCAGTTTAAGCGCTTCATCGAGCACTACAAGCTCCCCGCCTCGACTCCCGAGGAACAAGCCCGCAAGGAATACCTCATACAGGAGTCTTTGAAAGGTGCCACCGAGACGCCGCTGGAGATCGCCCGTACCTGCATGTCCGTTTTGGAAATCGTTCAGGAGATTGCTCCGATAGGCAGCAAGATGGCCATCAGCGATGCCGGCGTGGCTGCTTACTTGGCGGAAGCGAGCCTTAAGGCCGCTCTCTTGAACGTGGATATCAATCTCCCGCAGATAAAGGACGCGAAGTTCGTCGAGAAGGCCAAAGCAGAAAAAGAAGGCCTGATAGAACAGGCCGAGAGAATATCCCGGGAATCTCTGGCTGTAATTACTTCTCGGTTGGTTTCCTAAATCTAAACCTGGAACGAGGCTTCACCTCAGTCCCTTCTTGTTCGGCGTTGACCTGCACACCGGCGGGCCAGCCTCTTCGCCTTACGTTTCTGGGCGGGCGCTGGTAGCCGGTGAATACTTCATAGGAATGACTGTGGTTGTCGTTGACCGTGGTTCTGCCCGAAAGCCGGTGGACGTGTCCCATAAGCACCGAAACCTGCAGACCGCTTGTGCCTGTCATAAGGTGAGTGTGGTTTTCTGCCACTCTGGTCTCGTTGGCGTAGTTATGCACATGGCCGTTAGCCACAGGCGTCTCCGTATCGGTTGATCCGACGAAGGTGTGGAAATGGCCACGGTCCACTGATGTCCTACCGTAATAGTCGTGCAAGTGTCCTGCCTGCTTCGCCGCGACGTCCTTCTCTGTCTCCACTATATCGCCTCCTCCGTAAAGGCTCACGTTAAGATAATATGAGGACTGCCGCCAAGTGGTGAGGAAGAGCCGTTATGTCGCGTTGGCGGCGCCCCTCTGAAGCGCCGGCAGGTTTCGGTCGCTTGCGTGCGCGCGACACTCCCGAGGGCCGGGCGTCACAACCTGGGCAGCTTCTGAAGGGCCTCCCGCCAGGCGTGCTTCGAAGTGATCTGAGCGAGTTCCACGAGGAGTCCCTGCCTGTTGAGGGACAAGTGCTTGATTATCGCTCCTGACAGGAGCCCTTTGGATAAGGCGACCAGATCAAACTCTATCACGCTGTATCCCAGGTAGGACGCGCCCGGCGTCGTCAACACCATCGGCCTGAACACCTGAAACCAGCTGGGCTTTACCGGAGGTGAAACCCGGAACCCGACCTTGCTGCCCATGTACGACTGCACTTCTACGCGAAACCTGATTGGGAGTCCGAATGCCACTGAAGCCCGGACCGTGGCCTCAAGCCCCTTGTCGGTAAGGATTACATCATCTATGGAGATCCCCTCGGGAAGAGGAAGGCTAAGTATCAGGGAGGATACTTCTTTTGGAGAGAGAAGAACCGATAGTCCGTCGATTTGCATATGAAACACTCCAATGCGGAAAAACCTTCAGATAACGCTATGCCGGAATGTACCCTAGTGCCACTCCGGCGGCGTAGTAACCGGGTACAAGCGCTAGCGGCCAGAAACCTTAGGGGAGGGAGCAAATGTGCAGAAGGGCATCGTGGTATTTGGGAGTCTCAACGTGGACTTCGTGGTAACCGCCGAGAAACGCCCGGCTCCAGGCGAGACCGTCGCAGGGCTCTCTTTTCGGGTCCACCCTGGCGGGAAAGGGGCCAACCAGGCGGTTGCCGCCGCAAGGGCAGGGGGGACAGTCACCATGATCGGCCGCGTAGGTGACGATGGTATATCTGATGTGCTCGCGCGCAGTCTCTCCGAGTCGGGCGTTAGGCAAGACTTGATAACCATCACACACGGCGCGACGACCGGCTGCGCTTTCATAACCGTTGACCGCACGGGCGAAAACTCCATTATCGTGGTGCCCGGCGCGAACGGTATGGTTAGTATCGACGACGCTCAGAGGCTGAGAGGTCCGCTTGCGGAGGCTTTTGCCCTCCTTGTCCAGCTGGAAGTCCCATTTGAGCCCGTGGCGCGCGCCATGGAAATGGCTCGAGAGATGGGCGTCCTCGTGATGCTGGACCCGGCCCCGGCTCCAGACCCTGAGCACCCCATCCCGGGGGAGGCGCTGAAACTTGTCGACGTCATCATGCCCAACCGGCACGAGGCGTCGGTCCTGACCGGACGAAACGTGATGGATGTAGCCTCCGCGGAACTGGCCGCCCTGGATCTACTCGCGTCGGGAGTGAAAAGGGCAGTGGTGAAGCTCGGCGAGAGAGGGGTAGTGTGCGCCGAGAACGGGAAGACGCTACCCGTTCCGGGCTTTCCTGTTCGAGCCGTGGATACCACCGCGGCGGGCGATACCTTCGCGGGCGCGTTAGCCGTAGCCTTGGGCGAAGGGCTATCGTTGGCGGACGCGTGCCGTTTCGCCAACGCCGCGTCAGCGATATCGGTGACCAGAGAGGGTGCCCAACCTTCAATGCCTTGGCGGGCTGAAATCGACGAGTTCGTGGCGCGGAACGCGTTCCCGTCTTGAGCTGCCCGCCAGGAGGGGTGGCCCAGAGAGTATGATCCGGCCGAATCTCCGGGAGCCAAGACAGAAACCTGCCGCGTGTTGAGCCAACCTCAGCAGAAGTATGGGGAGGACGAACTGTGATGACGACACCAGACGATTCCAAGATACCCGTTCTAATCGACTGCGATCCAGGGCACGATGACGCGATTGCCCTCATGTTGGCCTTGGGTTCACGTCGCCTCGATGTGCTTGGGGTGACGACGGTTGCCGGGAACGGAACGGGCCCCGTTACCTACAGGAACGCCAGGAAGGTGCTGAGCGTCTTGGGCGCGAACGTTCCGGTCGCCAAAGGAGCGGACCGCCCGCTGCTCCGAAAACTAGTGACCGCTCCCTCAGTTCATGGAAAGAGCGCCCTCGATGGCCCCGAGCTTCCCGAAGTACCTGAGACCGGCGCCCCAGCGGAGGCCCTCGATCTGATTACCGAGGTGTTGTTGGGGAACCCCGACCGCCGGGTTGTCTGGATAGCCACCGGTCCCCTGACTAACGTCGCCATCGCTTTGGTGGCAAGGCCTCGGATAAAGAACGCCCTGGAGAGGATAGTCATCATGGGCGGCTCCACCGGTGCCGGCAACTGGACCCCATCGGCCGAGTTTAACATCCACGTGGACCCTGAAGCTGCCAAGATAGTCTTCGACTCAGGCGTGCCGCTCACGATGATTGGGCTGGATGTCACACACAAGGCGCTGGTTTATCCCGATGAGGTTGAACGGCTGCGCGCCGCGGGCCGTATCGGAAAACTCGCGGCGGAACTCTTGGACTTCTACTCCATCTTCTACCGCAAGAGAGGTTTTAGAGGAAACCCGATCCACGATGCCGCCGCGGTCGCCCACGTCATCGACGGCTCCCTGGTTACCACCCGGAGAGCTAGGGTGGAGGTTGAGACTCACGGGGAGTTTACTTCGGGAAGAACCGTGACGGATTTCTCACCCGAGGGTCTGGAGGCGGCCAACTGCGATGTCGGATTAGACATAGACAGGGAACGTTTCGTCGAGCTTCTGTATGCGACGATCCGCGGGATGGGGTAGCCGGGACGTGACCCTAATCTGAAGACTTCTTCATGCTGAAGATTAGCTTCCCTCCTTCACATGGGCGATAGGGTTGACATAACTATGTTCTGACATCCCAGCGTTGTTGGGTTGGCTGACTGGATGTATTTAGGCAGTCAAAAGGCTGGGCGCAAGCCGCATCGCGGAGCAGGTGGGATGGGAAGAGAGGAGAGGGTTGTGGGCCTTCTTAGGTGGATCTTGAACCCGGTTAGGAGATGGTTTCGGCCCACGTGGCGGCGCATCGAATGGAGGCGGCGAAGCGGGACGCTGCGTAAGGTGCCCGCTTCTCCTATGCGCCTCGATTGCGAAGAAGCAAGTTCAGAAACAAGCCCTGAAGTAAGCCTGGCCAATTACGGGGCGTCTGACGCTGTGGAGGTCCGCCTTGATGATCTGGTTATATCCGTTGCCAGGGCAACTTCTTCAACGCTGCCCCATGAGATAACGGTAGTGGTCCCGCGGGCAGAGATCTATCGAAGGTATGAGGATGGGAAACTCGCCGAGACCAGGATCGTCTACTCCAGCGTCACCGTTTCACACGCTCCGCGGTTTCCTCCCACGCAACCCTGAGACTGAAAGCCATGGGAGGCTTTGATCGTTAAAGCTGCCTGGGTTTTCGCATTGCCCGTTTGGGTTTGGAGCCATACCGGGTATCAGCGCCTGCCCCAACGGCTGTCGAAGCGCTCGTCCCGGCGCCCGTCTCAGTGTCTCCTACAGTGTTCCAGATTTCCTCTGATGCCTCGAAGGCGCTCGCGCCGACTAGGGCAGGTTTCTGGCGTCTTGCGGTCATTTCGAGGACCTCGGTGAGGGCTCCGGTGGATTCGACCGCGTCCCGCACGATCCTTCCTGAGTCCTGCAGCTTGCCCAGTTCCTCACGGGATAGAGGGGTTTCGAGAACCCTCAGTATACCTTCGCGCCCGACGACCGCAGGCACGCCCAGGTAGACATCGTAGATCCCGTATTCGCCCTCCAAGTACGCAGAGACCGAGATGACGGTCCGGAGGTCTTTCACCACGGCTTCCGTAATCCGCATGAGGGCCATAGCCGGAGCGAAGTAGGTGGCCCCTTTTTTCTCGATCACTTCGTAGGCGGCGCCGCGGACCTCCGATTCTATACGCTTGCGGGCCGCGTCATAGAAACCGTCCCAGTCCAGGAGGTCTATCCCCGCGACGGATGCCCTGCTCCAGGCGACGAATTCGCTGTCTCCGTGCTCGCCCATGACAAAAGCGTGAACGCTTCGCGGATCGAGGCCCAGTTCGCGGCCGACCAGGTAACGGAGCCTGGCTGTGTCCAGAGCCGTTCCGGAGCCCATGACTCTGCTCGGGGGCAGGCCGGACCGTATCATCGAAACCTGAGTCATAACATCTACCGGGTTGGTGGCTACGAGGATGATGGCGTTTCTCGCGATCCTTCCGACTTCGCTGGCAACGTTCCCCACGATTTCCGCGTTTCTCCGGAGCAGGTCCATCCGGGTTTCTCCCGGCTTTTGGTTCACCCCGGCGGCTATCATAACCACGTCCGCGTCACGCACATCGTCCATGTCGCCGGCCCAGATCTCCGTCCGCTTGAGGAGCGGCATCGAGTGATTTAGGTCCATGGCTTGCCCCACGGCTTTGTCCCTGTTGACGTCTATTATGCAGATTTCGTCAGCGATGTCGTGGAGCAGCAGCGTGTACGCATAGGTGGAACCCACAAACCCCGCGCCGATTACCACTACCCGGACCGGTTTGGAGGGAACAAAATGACCAGGCGTCCGTTCCAAGAGTCACCGACCTCCCGACTAGTTAGGGCCTTCACGGTGATCTTTTCCCAAAAACGCCTGGTTTGATGAGATTTCAGGCCCGGTTCCGCCGTGCCGCGCCTGGCTGAACCACGCCGGACTGCGCTAGGCTGGCCCGGACGACTTTGAGCGGACTCAAACTGTGCCGGGCTAGATTAGCTACTCCGATGTCTTGATAGCCCAGAGGGTTCCCCTTGTGTCCGCTTGAAGTATGGCTTTCTTCGTGACCAAGGGCTCCTGGAACAGGAACGAATCCCTCACTTTGTATTCGTATGTCCCGCTTTCAGTGGTGATGGAGAGGACGCCCCTGGAACCTCCGGACACCCAAATGCCGTCGCCAATCGGGACCGAGCCGAACAACGAGCTCCGCGCCGGGCTTTGCCACGCCGCTTTCCCATCGTGGACGCCTATACAGACCGCCCTGCCGGCTCCGTCAAGCGCGACGATCCATTGACCGCGTAGGCTTTGGGACCCCATCTTGTCAGGCATAATTGGAGTCAATAGGGAAGAGGCGGAGGAGTAGGTCCAGACCGTTTCCCCTGTCGCGGCGTCCAAAGCGTACAGATAGCTGGCTCCGGGTATTGAGTCGTATGGAATGGTGGCGAACACCTTTCCGGCCTGGAAGACGGGTGAATGGTACGGAGAGTAGTATATCTGCCTTCCTAACTGGCGTGTCCAAGAGATGGTCCCGGTGGCGTCGTCCACTGCGTAAAGGGTGTTGTCCCACGCGCCGAAGAAGACCTTCCCGCTTCCCGCGCACGGCGTCGAGACCACCGCGCCTTTCGCGCTGGCCGTCCACCTGCGCAAGCCCGTGAACACCGAGAAAGAGTAGACGGCGCCGGAGGCCGAACCTATGGCCACGGATTTCCCGGACCCCTGGTCGTAGACCAAGGGCGCCGAGACGAACGAGGCTCCTTGGCAACCGGACTGCCAAATCAGAGTGCCCGAAGCCGCGTCCACAGAGAACAGCCTTCCATCGGCGGTGCCGAAGTACAGCCTTCCGTCGTTGACCGTCCCGCCTCCCCAAGGAGAGCCGGCCCGGTACTCCCAGACGATGTCTCCGGTCTCAATCTTGAGGCAGCGTATGACTCCGTCGCTGGTCCCCACGATAGCCTTGTCCGGTCCCAGACGGGTTAGGTTTCCCGTGACATTGCTGCCCAGGTCCCGGCTCCATAGCAGGAGGTCGTCGGCGTCCTTTGAAAACTCGGCGTGCTCGTACCAGCTGCCGGCGGGCGTAGCCGCTCTGACCCGTAAGGTGTGCGTTCCTTTGGCATAGCCGGCTATGTCGCACGTCAACTCGTGATGGCCGGGCTGACGGACTCCGTGGTCCACGTATGCGTATCCATCCAGCTGCAGCGATATGGACGCGGGCGCGGAGAGGTCAAACCCTATCGTCAATATGCCGTCAGCGTACGAGGCGGACATGTTGGAAAGCGGGCTTGATGGAGCCGTGCCGCTTACAGAGGCCTCTAGCTTCATAACCCTTTCCGGCGTTCCCGCGTTGGTCACTGAGTAGATGGACATCTCCACTCCTTTTACTTCCACGACGGAGTAGGCCGCGTCCATGAGGGCGCCTACCATCTGGAACGTCCTTCCCTCGGTCTTCCAGGTGATGAACGAGTGCCCGTGACCGCTGAAGACTACCTGTATGGGATATCGCTTCACCAAATCGAGGAAAGCGTCGTCAGCATCCTGGAAAGCCTGGGGCTCGTAGCACAGAGGATGGTGGCTGAATACGGCTACCGGTCTGTTCTTTGGTTGGGCCGCGAGGTCCTTTTCGAGCCACGACAGCACGGAAGCATCCAGCGTGCCCAAGGTCTGCGTCGGCCAAGTCGTGTCCAACACCACGAAATGCCACGCGCCGTAGTCAAAGGAGTAACTGGACGCCCCCAAACGGGAGGAGAAAACAGAACCTGTGGGGTCTTGCCATCTGGACTCGTGATTGCCTCTGGTAGCGTAAACCTCGAAGGGAAGCCCCGGGAGATACTCGGCGAATAGGTCGTATTCACCGGGCGCTCCTGTCTCTGTGATGTCCCCCATATGTACCATGAAAGAAGCGTCCTTCACGTGCTGCGCCATATCAGAGAACGCTGCCTTGGTCTTGGCGTTGCCCTGACCCGAACCCAGGTGGCTGTCGGTCGCGACAACGAACCGGTAGTTCATCCGGATAATTCCTCCGGATAGGTATCCCAAGCTCGGGAACCTTTGACCGGCATCCGCGGCCTCTACGGGGGATGGGGAGAAAACTGCCATCGTCGCCAAGATGACTGCCAGCGTTAAGACGGCGGCTTTTTGCCCCAGAGGACTTAGAGGCCGGATTCTGCTCCGGGTCTTACTTGAGAAAATCCAACGCATGCTGATAAACCTCCGGTCAAAGCGATTTGGGCGTGACCGCTAGCGCCCACATAGGTTAGGACGAGCCCGGAGCCAAAGTGTTCCTCAGTTGGCAGCTTTGCTCGGGTTTGTGGACGATGAGTTGGATGGGATGTTGGATGACAAGCCGGATGATGGGTGGGATGACAAGTAGGTTTTGATCGAATCGATGTCTTCCCGCATGCCCTTGATGTCCTCGTCTTTCGGGGTAATCCCGCCATAGAAGAACCTGGAGAATTCCCGGGATACACGCAGCACCTCTGTGGAGACCGGGGAGATGAGAGACGCGAGAGATTCGCCGAATTCCATCGGTGTCTCGTGAGGTTCCCGCTTGCGTCCCGCTTTCTGGGCAATCGAGAGGAACTCGGAGTAGGCGGACAACAACGGGTCTCTAATGGTTGTTCTCGCGCCAAGGAGTTTCCCGGCAAAGTCCGCGGCTGATGCCAGGAGATCTTTGCCGGTGTCCAGGACCCACCGGAGAGCCTTTTGCCTGGACCAGTCGCTGGAGGTTTCGTCGGAGTCCTCGTGAAAAGCCTTGTCAGAACGGTTCCTCAGGATCCTCCACAGGAGCCACAACGCCAAGAGGCACACAAGCGCCAGCAGAACATAGCCTACGATCGCCATACTCTTGGGCGGTTCCCACGGCTCCACGGGTCGTTCTGTCCATTCGCCCGGCCCAAAGTCCAGCTCGGGCCTGTCTTCATTTCTCGACATGAGCGACCTGAACAGTTGGATTAGATACTCCGCGATGGACCCTGTCGGTTCCAAGAGCTTAATGAGGATCCAGCCAAACGCCCTGGCAGCAAAACCGATGACGGCTCGGGCGGCGGCGAACGTGAAAGGAGCGATCAGAAAGACCAGGAGACCTGTGAGGACCGCCGAAGAAGCAAAGACGAGCCAGGCGGGAAATGTCTTTTCCAGGTTCCATTTAGCCGACCTTGCCCGGAAATCGCCTTCCGGTTCTCCCCACAGGTAAAGAGTGCTTCCCAGCGTCATCAGAAAACCGAGGGACAGGATTCCGGCTGTTCCGAGACTTGTGAGGAGTGAGCGGTGAGCGAAGACGGCCGGTAGCGCAGCGATCACGAATGAAAGGAATACGCACCGGCGCCTGCCGTATCCGGTTGTCTGGAGCTGCCACAGTATCGCGGCTATGGAGAGTGGACAGAGCATTGCGATGTAAGAACCGGTGACGTTATCGACAGGCACAGCCCCAATGCCCACAAGGACGGCGCCTCCCATGCTCAAAGCAGCTATCAGGAGGAGGACCGGCTTCCTGCCCGGTTTTTCATCCGCCCTCAAAAAACAAACCGCTCCTGAGAACGCCAGCAAGCCTACAAGAGCCCGCCAATCCGCCTTCGAGAAGGCCGCGCCCCATATAAACGCCGTGACTCCAAGGAGGATGGAGGAGCCGAGCGCTTTAGCTAACTCTAGATAACTTGATTTCCCCGGCATGCTCCCACCCTCCTTTCAACGAGGCGTAGAGGACGGGACCCGGATAGTCCAGGTCGGCCGGCAAGGAGGCCAGGTCTGTTTCGCCCGCATCACCCACCACAACCAGGAGGCTGTCCTTCCTGGCTTGAGGAGACCGGAGCAACTCGCGAAACTCCGGGTTAAACGACGCGGTCAAGATAACCTTGTACGCGCCGCCATGGGACGCCCAAGCACGGTCTGCTGCAGTAGACAGGTGTTCAAAGGTGTAGTAGCCCAAACCGGCGAGGCAAGAGAGAAGATTCTTTAAGCCCTGTTCTCCGTTTCCGGGGGAGCACTCCGCCACGAAATGGTACCCTTGTCTGTCTACAGAGATCCCGTTTGAGACCAGGCCGACGCTGAATCCTTGGGACACGAGGCGGTAGGCCATTGACGACGCCGCGGTGACGAGAACTTCAAACAGGGACGTGTCAACTGCGTCCCAAGGGTTTTTCACGGTTGTGAAGTTGACGCACAGCATAACCCGGTGCCCGAACGCCATGTCAAAAACTCGCGACTGGAGCTGCCCTGTCCTGGCCGTGGCTTTCCAGTCCACGTACTTTAGCGGGTCCTGGGGTTGGTAAGGCCGCATCGTCTTGAGGAACAGGGGGTCCTGGTACACCCACGAGGCCTTCGGATTCTTTCCGAAGGGGTACAGGTCTTGTAACCCTTGGTCGTTTATGGGCAAAACCTTTGGGTACACGATAATCGTATCCTTTTCGGCCACTTCCGTCGAAGAACGGTACAGTCCAAGCGGGTCTTGAGACCTCATGGTGGCGGGGCCGAAGGCAAAAACCCCTCGCTTTTCACAAGTCAGAGTGAACTTGCGGTTGACGGTCTCGTACCCGCCCAGGTGGACCTCATTAGCGAGTATGGCTCTATAGGGAAGATAGTGGGGTTCCAGGTCCTTTTTCTCGAAGCGCCACGTGTTGTCCACCTCATCGAGGCAGACAACGTCCACCGGCAGCGGCTTATTGTTTTTGATCTTTACCTCCAGTTCGACTTGATCCCCGAAGAAAGCGAACGGAGACGTTATTTTGCGTTCATACACAAGGTCGCGGATGGACAGTTTCGAGAGGAGAAGCGCCACCATCGAAATGGCCACCAGGGAAGCCCCAAGCAAGATGACCGCGGGCTTCCTTGAGAAGCCGCCTATGATGAGGACGGCCAGCCCTAGATCGCGATAGCTACGCCCCATTAGGGTCGAAACCTACCGGGACGGGAACTTCCGCGAGGATTTCGGCGATTACGTCTTGCCCGGTCTTGCCTCGCAAAGCGGATTCCGCTTTGGGTATCACCCTGTGGGCGAGACAGGGGGGCGCCAGATACTTGACGTCGTCCGGGAGGACATATTCACGCCCCCGGATGGCGGCGAGGGCTTTTGAAAGCTTCGCCAGGTAGAGGGCACCTCTCGGGCTGGCGCCCAAACTGAGGCCCGCGTGCGTCCTGGTCTTTTCGACAACGGAAAGGATGTAAGAAGTGACGGCTTGGGATATGGTTACAGAGTTGAGCGAGTCTTTAAGGACAGCAAGCCACCCGGCATCGGAGGCGACCAAACCGGTCGGGGCCGGCACATCATCCACGAACCTTGCCAGCACGCGCTCTTCCTCTTCTCTCGTCGGGTACCCCAGGCTTAGCTTCAGGAGGAAACGGTCCAGCTGGGCCTCGGGCAGCGGAAAGGTGCCTTCCATCTCGACGGGGTTCTGCGTGGCGATGACCATAAACGGCGACGGTAGAGGGCGCGTCACGCCTTCGGTCGTTACCTGGCGTTCTTCCATGGCCTCCAAGAGGCTGGACTGGGTTCTGGGAGTCGCCCTGTTGATCTCGTCGGCCAACACGATGTTGGCGAAGATAGGGCCCGGCCGCCAGTGGAACTCCCCGTCTTTTTGGTTGAAAACCGAAACGCCGGTCACGTCGGCGGGGAGGAGGTCGGGAGTAAACTGGATCCTCTTGAAAGACAGTCCGCTCACGCGAGCGAAAGTCCTTGCCAGGAGAGTCTTGCCGACTCCCGGGACATCTTCGAGCAGGACGTGTCCCGAAACGGTCAGCGCGGCCAAGAGCAGTTCGGTTTGAGCCCTCTTTCCAACTACGACCTTGTCGACCTCGTCGAGAATGCGGTCCGCGACCGCCTTAGCCTCTAGGACGCTAGCCAAAAGTACCACCCTTTTCGTATCTTGCCTTCGCGGCTCCTACGGTGTCCGGACATACTTTACCGCCAAAGTCAAAATCTCCTGCGCAAAGGCAGGAGATTCGGGTTTTGTCGTGTTAACTACGTCAACTCTGTCCGCCGGCCGCCTTAGCGTAGCCGTCGCTCTCGTCGTCTAAGGTCGCTCTTTGGCCTCTCACCAGGTCGGCCAAGGTTTGCCTCTCGACAACCAGGTACGCCCTTCCGTCTCTTACATGGACTACCGCGGGCCGGAGCGCGCCGTTATAGTTGGACGACATGGAGTAGTGATACGCCCCCGTGACCAACACGGCAAGGATGTCTCCGGTCCTGGGTTCGGGCAGGCAAATCTCTTTGATCAGGGTATCGCCTTCCTCGCAGTGCTTTCCTACTATTCGCACACGGCAAAGAGCTCTGCCTTTCTGCCCGTCGCAGAGAAGCGCCTGGTACTTGGCTCCGTAGAGCATCGGGCGGGGATTGTCGGACATCCCGCCGTCCACCGAAACCACAAGCTCGCCTCCGGGCAGTTCCTTTACCATGCCCACTGTGTAAAGGGTTACGCCGGCTTGCGCGACTATGGAACGGCCTGGCTCCACAAACATGCGTGGCACCCGTAAGCCGAATTCTGAAGCTTTGGCCTGCACTTCTTGGGACATAACCCTGATGTAGTCTGAGACCGGAATCTCCTCTTCGTCTGTATAGGAAACGCCCAGACCGCCTCCCAGGTTCAGTTCCTCCACAGCGATACCGGTTGTCCGCCATAGAGCCGAGATGAACTCCATCATGATGTCCGCGGCCATCACGAAAGGATCGACTTCGAAGATTTGGGAGCCGATGTGGCAGTGAATGCCCTTGAAATCCAGGTGAGGGCAGAGGCTTATCTGATAGGCCGCTTGTATGCCCCGGTCCTCGTGCAAGGCGATGCCGAACTTGGAGTCAATTTCGCCTGTGGTGAGGTACTCGTGAGTATGAGGGTCGATGCCCGGTGTGACCCGGAGGACTACGGCTTGGACCCGTTTGCGGGCTTTAGCCACCGCTTCCAGCATGAGGATCTCGTCCAGGCTGTCTACAACGATCCTGCCGACGCCCGCTCGCACGGCCATGTCCAGCTCTTCCACGGTCTTGTTGTTCCCGTGAAACACCACGTTCTCGGCCGGAAACCCGCCCGCTAAGGCTATATGAAGTTCTCCTCCGGACGCTACGTCCATCCAGAGTCCTTCTTCAGCGACCAGGCGGGCCATGCGCATGTTGAGATAGGCTTTACTGGCGTACACCACTTGTCCGTCACCGGCGTAGGCTCTCACGGCCGATGTGTACTCACGCATCTTGGCGATCATTTCATCTTCTGAATATACATACAGTGGCGTGCCGTAACGTTTGGCTAGTTCCACCGCGTCGATTCCGTCTATGAAAAGGCGATTATGGTCACACATCGGGTTAACGGCCATCGCGAGTCCCCTTTTCCGCAGACTGAAAAAGAACAAGTTCTTCTGAATATAGGACATGCAGCTCTACAGGTCAACCCAACATTTTGGCTTTTCTAGAACGTTGCCGTAGGAACCCCACTGGAAAATTCTCGTCCTAGTAACGCAGGAGGGATGAAGATGAACGCTAAAAAGAGCCTCGCGGCGCTCTTGGCGTTAGCGCTTTTGACGGTTTTGCTGTCTGCTTGCAAAGCTAAAGACATCGTTGCTCTGGCCGGCTTGGACAAGTCCGGATTAAGAGTTGGCGACAGGTTTGGCAATAAAGTGTCCGTTCCAAACGCCGAGGAGTTCCTGGCGGCGATGAAGGAGGCGAAAGTCGTCTCCAAACCTAACCCCGAGGACGTGAAACCGGAGACTTTGGCCGACTACATTTTTACTTCGGGAGAAGGCAAGGTCTACTACGACTATGACGGCAAGTACCTGATTCACGTGGACAAGAATCAAAAGAAGACTGTGTATTCGTGCGATCTGACGTCGCTTTTGGAAGGTGTCCCGGGGCTGCCTCCCAGGATAAGCGTGGGGCTTAACCAGGATTCAAGTATCTCGCCAATGCTGGCCGAGTTGTCCAAGGTAAAGATGCCGTCGGCCGCCTTGTTTGAAGCGCCGGGGAAATCGGTGCTGATGGTGGCGGCGGGCGAGAAGCCGACGGGCGGGTACGTGATGAGCCTTGAAGGGGTTACTTACACTAACGGGACGCTCATAGTGAAAGTCAGGCTGACAAACCCGGCCAACCCGACGGATACCGTTTTGTCCTATCCCTACATCGAGTTAGGCATCTACGGCCAACCCGATGTGGAAGTCCAGCTGATCTCTCAAGGTTCGTCGGGAGACAAAGTGGAGCATGTGAGCCTCGGCAGGGTCGCCCAAGGCCAGAACGTGATCATGCTCCATCCCGAAAGGGGCGCTCTTCTTACAGAGAGAGTGAGGATAACCGGGTTCGCTAGAGTCCCCGACGGTACTTTCACCATAGAGGTGCAAGACGCCAACTACATCCTTGGCAAGAAAACCGTGAACGTGACTGAGCGTGCTCCTGACTGGGGGTACTTCGAGTTCGACATGGACTTGATCTCGGCTTCCAGCGCCAACGGTTTGGTCGTCATCTACAGGACCGAAGGCGGGCGGCGTGTTGAAGAGTTAATCGTGCCGGTGTCTTTTGGAGGGAAGTAGTAAGTAGCGAGAAGCAGGGGCTGTCAGCTTGGAAACTGTCAGCCACGGAGTTGTCAACCCGCGAGTTACCAAACCGTAAGCTGTAAACCGGAGGCCGGTGAGTCTTCGTTGACTCCGCCGGCCCTTTTCATTACTTCCCGCGCTTACCTCCTGCGCCGCGACTTTCGTAACCCTGTCAGCAGATATACCGACAAGGCCACCAAGAACACGGAACCCGCCCAGCCCACCAGGGGGTAGACAACGCGGACAAGATTGGAGAATCCCGCCGACGCCGCCCAAACGCCCACGACAGACGACAGAGTCGCCGTGAGCTTGAACGCGGGCGTGTCTCCCGGAGCCAACCTTATGGCGAATCCGTAGAGGTTGGCGACAGCCGTAGTGTAGACCTCCGCGAGAAATATCACGGTGTAGAAGGGACTTCCCAAACGGTGGACGGTGCCCGCCAAACGGGCCATGGGCACCTCGTAAGTCACGACATCAGGAAACGAAGACACGATGGAGAGGAAGACTAGCGTCAAAGCTATCCCCAAACCTAACGCCCCAAGGAGAGTGGCTGCCGTCACTTGTTTTCGATCCTTAAGCGTGGTGCCCAGTACCGCCAAGACTGGGGTAGACATAATGACGTTGTAGGATATGTAGGTGAGACCCGCGGCGGGCCAAGTGGTTACTACCGGCTTAACCTCGGGAGGAGGCGTCCCCAAGGTGAGTCCCCTTGAGTACAGCACCGCGATGCTGACTATGAGGACGCCCGCGAGCAGGAAGGGAACCACGGCCGACACAGCGCTTACCACGCCCCTGAGTCCGAAGATGACGGTTACCAGGGTCACCGCGGCTATCGCTCCCGCGCCGGCTATCCACGGTATGTTGAACTCCTGGTTAAGCACAGACCCGGCCCCCGCAACCATGGCCGAGTACGCTCCAAAAAGGAAGAAGGTTATGACGAAGTCCAAGACGGGCGAAAGGAGCCTTCCCGAGGTCTCACGCAGGACGGGCAAGTGGGAGTCCGCGCCGATGCGCCTTCCGGTCTCCATCACCGCGTACCCGAATATGAAGAACCCGGCCACAGTGAGTCCGATAGCGGGGAGCCCTCTCGGACCCAGAAGGCCGAAAAACTGCAAGACTTCTTGACCCGACGCGAATCCGGCCCCAACGACAGTACCAATGTAGGTCGCGGCCGTGGTCAGGATTAATGCCAAGGCGCTTTTTTCCCTCATGGCGCTATCTTTCCCTTCATTATGCCGCTGTCTGCAAGCTGTCCGCCGGATTGCCGGCGGCTCTTATTATGGTGGTCACTACTTAGAGGATATTTAGGAGACTCGCGGGTAGAAGTGGCCGGATTGGATAGCGGCCGCGAGGGCTTGCACGGTATGGATAGGGGTCTTGAACACGGTGTATGAGCTGCCCACGTTTTCGGGGATGTGGGCGTCGCTTCCGCCGGTGCCGGCGAGTCCGAGGCTCCGGGCGTACTGGCTTAGAACTCCGCATACCAGAGGGTATTTCGCGGTTTTCCCGTTACAGATCTCCAGGGCTTTAAGTCCACTTAAGCCGCGGATCCTTTCGTCCACGTGGACGCGGGGATTCGCGTCGCACAGCCCGCACGATTCCATAACGTACGGGTGGGCGGGCACCACAACGCCCCCAAGACTCCGGACCTTCGAGATCAGTTCTTGAGCGTGAACAGATCCGGACTTGCCCCAGTCGTTCCAGTCGGCGTCGGTTACGCCGTAGACCAGCATGTGGCCGGCGTCTGTCGAGATTTCCACTCCACGAAAGACTTTAAGCGGGTAACGCTTGGAGATTTCATCGAAAGGGAGGCTCACCGAGAGGCTGTCGTGTTCGGTGATGCAGATGGCGTCGAGCCCTTTTTGGAGCGCCGCTTCGATTATGTCTTTCGGCTCGGCCAAAGACTCGCCAGAAAAGACAGAGTGAACATGAAGATCGATGGTGAAATCCCGCGCTCGCGCCATCTCGCACCTCCTTCCGTCATAAGTGACACAACATGTAATACACGGCAGAACGCCGGTCTCGGGGTTACTTAATCCAGCCTTCTCTTCCAACTACGAGTTCTCTAAGAAAAGCTCCTCTTATTATATCAATATCTTCAGACACTTGTTTGATGTTGTTCGCGACGTACTCACCGAAATAAGCGGGAATTTCCACTTTGGCTATGTTGAGTATAGTCCTTATCTCAAGATTGGGGATAGTGGAAAACGTGGCTATGGCCCGCTTCAGGATCTGACTGCGCCGTCTCGTATAGTCCATGAAATAGGTGACTATGGAGGAGACCCTCCCAAGGTTCCTGGCTTCCTCGAGTTTCAATATAAAACGAAAAACGTTTTGGCATCTCGGATCTAGACTCGCGCCAAAATCGTACCAGACCGGGATGCCTTCCACCCACGCCATGTTCCTCTCGCCGTCGTCCCAGTTCCGGACGATGGTGTCGAGCACGACCTGGTATCCTAACGCGATTTCAGGGTCCTTCAACGGAAGGTCGGACGGCTTATAGTCGTAGGCGGACCTTGAAAAGTAGAAATCAGGACCGACCGCTTCGGTGAGAATGTCCCGTTCTTCTTGAGTGAGGTCCATGTCTGAGGCGAGCCTGACGTTAACCACGTTGCACCGGTTCGCTCCCAGCAGGCTCACGATTCTTTCCACCGGTCCGTTTGAGAAGAACGTCTCCGGGATCCCCTTCCTCTTACTGTAAGGCACTTCCGCTTTGAAAACTTGGATGGAGGGGGCGAAGTTCTGTTTCACATAATATGTCGCGTCCTTGACCTTAAAGGTGACCGTGCCTTGGTCTATCTGAATCCTGCTCATGTGCCTCCGTCCATCGCTGGGGGATTTGGGCGCATGTCATGCTTCTACGGAGGGCACCCAGGCTCCTTCCCGGGGCTCCTTTTCAGGCTCCTTCCCGGGGTGCTTTGGCGGTTTCTTCCCGGCTCTGTCAGTGAAAACCGCGGCGCCAAGGACTATAATCCAAGTAACCAGACGAGGAGCGGGTTCGGTCGTACGCTGGGAGGGAAAACCGGTGGAAAGCACGCGAAGCAACCAGATAAGTCAGGGCGACCGGAGCAGCGGAAGCAGCCTAAGCGGCCCAAGTAACCAGAGCAGGTGTCTGGCTTGCCCCCGTTACTGCCGGGTTGACCGGAAAGCGGGGGAAAAGGGGTTTTGCGGGGCGGGCAGCGTGCCCGAGGTGTCCATGGCTGACCTCCATATGTGGGAGGAGCCGCCAATCTCAGGGACGAACGGTTCCGGCACCGTGTTTTTCATCCACTGCAACCTCCGGTGCGTCTTCTGCCAAAACCACGTCATAAGCCAGGGGGATGACGGGCCCGAAATGCCCGTGGAAAAACTGGCGGACACGTTCCTCTCGCTCCAAAGAAGGCGTGCTCACAATATCAACCTGGTGTCGCCCACCCATTATTCCTTTGAGATAGCCCAAGCCTTACGAGAGGCGAAGGACCGCGGCCTCCGGATACCCGTTGTCTACAATTCCAACGGATACGATTCCCCCGAGACTCTCTCCGCCATGGATGGGTTGGTAGACGTATACCTGCCCGACCTCAAATACTTCGACGATACCTTGGCGGTGAAGTACTCGGCGGCGCCAAAGTATTTCCAACACGCGTCCAGGGCGATCCTTGAGATGTCCAGGCAGGTGGGGGGCCCGGTTTTCGACGCGAATGGGATGGTCACCAGGGGCCTTATAGTGCGCCACCTAGTCCTGCCCGGACACGCGGAAGATTCCATACGGCTTCTCAAGTGGTTCAAGGAGTCCCTCCCGAAAGGGACGTATCTAAGCCTGATGTCCCAATACTACCCGACCCACAGGGCGCAAGAGTTTCCGGAGATCAACAGGCGACTAAGGCGAGCCGAGTACGACCGTGTCGTCGATGCCCTGTACGCACTTGGGCTGGAAGACGGTTTCGTTCAGGAACTCTCGTCAGCCGACTCGCGTTACACACCGAAGTTTTGACAAACCCATAGGCAAACGGTTGGGGAGTGCGGAGGAAGTCTCCACTGGGTGACGGGAGTGTCTAGATCGTCCGCGTTGCCGGAAAGGAGCGCGAGGAGAAGGCTTCCTACGAGCGCAATAAATCAATGACCTGCGATTTGATCTGTGCTATCATTCTATTTGGTTCTTCACTAACAATACTGAAAGTTGTCCGGCAATCGGGGAGGCGACGTGCATGAAGGAAATGGCCAAGTTAAGTCTCACTTTGATGATTGTATGCGCTGTCGCGGGAGTGGGACTTGCCATTGTCTATGCTTCGACCAAGCCAATCATTGACCAGAGGGCTATCGAGGATACTCTTAACGCGGCCAAGTCGGTTATCCCGGGTGCCGTCAGGGTTGAGGAGAAATCAGAAGGCGGCCAGGTATACTGGATTGGATATAAGGGCAGCGATGTCGTTGGCGCGGCTGTGAAGACGGTAGCGACAGGTTACGGCGGCCCCATCGAGATGGTGGTCGGGTTGGATTCCGCCGGCAAGATCACAAAGGTCGTAGTGCTGTCCATGTCTGAGACCGCGGGCATCGGCTCGAAGACCAAAGAAGAGAGCTTTCTCGGAAGGTTCGAGGGCGTGGAGAATCCCGGCAGCGTGGACATTATCACCGGCGCTTCGATTTCGTCCCGCGCGGTGATTGGCGGCGTAGTCGCTGCTCAGGAGTTCGCTATGGAGATCCTCGGGCTCGGCGAGTCCAAGGCTCCAATCAACCTGGCGATTGTGCCTGACGGGACCTATGAGGGTACCGGAGAAGGGCTTATGGGACCCATCAAGGTGTCGGTGGTCGTGACGGGCGGAAAGATCGAGTCCGTGAAGATCCTTCAGCAGGATGAGACCCCGAGCATCGCGGGGCCCGCGCTGAAGGGCATTCCCCAGGCGATGGTTGACGAGCAGAAGGTTGAAGTAGACACAGTGTCCGGGGCGACGTTTACCAGCAAAGGCATTATCGAGGCGGTGAGAAATGCCCTCGCCGGCACGCAACAGTAACAAGATAACGATCCTCCTCTGCGACGACCATGCCATGGTCCGCGAGGGGACTCGAAGGCTCCTTGAAGCGGAGCCCGATATGGAAGTGGTGGGGGAAGCTTCTGACGGTCTCGAGGCGATCGAGATGGCGGCGAAGCTTTCCCCACAAGTTGTTGCTATGGATGTCTCAATGCCGCGGATGAACGGCATTGAGGCCACTAAGAGAGTCAAAGAAGCCAATCCCTCTGTTTGCATCCTCGCGCTCACTGCGTATGACGATTTCCAGTACGTGACGCGGCTCCTCGAGAACGGAGCTTCGGGATACATCCTAAAGAGCGCCAGGTCAGAAGAACTCATCGCGGCTATTCGCGCCACAGCCCTGGGGGAGTCCGTGCTCGACCAGAAGATCGCCAAAGAGGTATTCTCCCGCATAGCGCGGCGCGGTCCCCAAGGGAGCAGTCAGGAGAGCACTCAGAGCTCGGATGAAGCACGGGTGCCCGTATCACAGCGGCCCTTGGCCGAACCCGCCACGTCCGGCGCGGGAGCGACCTCAACTCGAGACGGTGATCCAAGCGTTCTGACCGTGAAGGAGAGGACCGTGCTGGCTCTTGCTGCCCGAGGGCTCTCCAACAAGGAGATCGCGCAGGAACTCAGGGTTAGCCCGCGTACCGTCCAGTCTCATTTGGCTTCCGTGTTTTTGAAGCTCGATGTCGCCTCAAGGACAGAAGCCGTGATAACCGCGCTCAAGAAAGGCATCATCAAGGAGAAAGACCTAGAGGTGACGCCCTGTGAGTGACGCTTCCGGGTGGGCAGGGACAAAACTGGTCCTTGAAATGGGCCGGATCACCAGGGACAACCTTACCCGGGACGAAGCCATGGGCAAGATCGCTTCCCTGTTGATAGAGAGTTTCCCTGTGGACGCCGCCGCTATAATGCTGTACTCGCCCAGCGCCCGGTCAGTGTACGTTTCGGCTTCGGTCAGCAAGTCCGAAGACTGTGCCCTGGTCTCCCAGGATATCACCCTCAGAGTGTACGACGATTCGTGCCTGGCGATGGCGGCCAAGTGCACGACTCGTCCTACCTACGTTTCCGGGGAAATCTCTGACTCTGTCCTAGGCAAACTGACCTGCGAGGCTTTGGCGGTGGTGCCGATGACAAGCGGGGAGGACTTGGCGGGGTTTATGTTGCTCGGGGGTTCCGGCGGCCGGATCCTGTCTTTGTCTCCCGAACTCTTGATGGCTGTCGGAAGCCAAGTGGCCATCGTAGCCGCCAAGGCGGTTCTGATAGAGAGCCTCCGCCAGTCTGAAGAGCGCTACCAGATGCTCATGGAAAACGCCAGCGACCTGGTATTCTTGTTGGACAGGGGAGGGCGTTTCCTGTACGTGAACGGGCGTTCAGAAGAAATCCTTGGATACTCTCCCGAGCAGGTGACCGGCAGGTACTTCGGCGAGTTTGTGACCCCAGAGAGTTGGGCGAAAACCCTGGCAGCCGTGAAGAAGGCCTCCCTTTCACATGAAAAGTACGTGGAATACACTTGGGTGCTGGACAAGCCCGACGGGACAGAGGTCAGCCTGGATGTAAGGGCATCCCTCATCTATCAGGATGGGGAATTGTTCAGGCACCAGGGCATCGCCCGAGACCCGTCGGCGGAGCGCCTCCTCAAGGAGGAACTGGTCAAGAGGGACCGGGAGCTGGGGCAGTTCAAGTCCCGTGAGGAGCGCATGAGAGAGTACCTGACCGTAGCCAACATGGCTCAAGAAGAGGAGCGCGCCAGGATAGCCAGGGAACTGCATGACGGGGCCGTACAGTATCTGGTCGCCCTAAGGCGCAGGCTTGACCTGATAAAACGCGAGATTGCCCGGGGGACGGTCCCTGAGTTTGGAGACGTCGACATGATGTTGGACGCGGCCGTGAGTGACCTTCGGGAGTTCGCCAGGAACCTTCGGCCTCCGGTCTTGGACGATTTCGGCCTGGTGTCAGCGTGTGAATGGCTGGCGGACCAAGCCGCCAAAGAAGGCATCCAAGTTTCGTTTTCCGTGACCGGTCACGCCAGGAGGTTGAAGCAGGAGATCGAGATATCGGCTTTCAGGATCGCACAGGAGGCCCTGTCAAACGCCATCAAGCATTCTGGAGCCAGTTCAGTTACCTTTTCCCTCGCATTTGAAGAATCAGCTCTAAGGGTTTCGCTTAAGGACAACGGTCAAGGTTTTGAGCCTCCGGTGACGCCCGGTTCTCTCGTGCGGGCAGGACAGATGGGCCTGGTGGGCATGTTCGAAAGGGCCGAGCTGCTGTCCGCCGACATAAACCTCAAGTCCGAGAAAGGACGGGGCACTTCCCTCGAAGCAGTCATCCCCCTGCGCTGATTGCCTAGGCAATAATGCCTACCCCGCGCTACGCAGTTCTGCCGAAGTATCCGGACCCGCCAAGGACTACATTACCAGTGAAGACACTTCCCGTTAGGAGTGACACCAATGGTAGCCGAGGACTTGGTGTTGGCAAAGTGCGCGTCTCAGGGCGATCAAGAAGCGTTCGAACGGATCTACGAGACCTACTACAAGCAGGTATATCACCACATTCTGCGCATGGTTAGGGATAAGTACGAAGCGGAAGACCTCACACAGGAAGTTTTCATGAGGGCATACCAGTTCATGGGTACATACTCCGGCAACGCCGCTCTCGGCAGATGGCTCAGGAAGATCGCTACAAACTTGTGCATCGACAAGATGCGAAAGCGGACTCTCCCCACGGCGGCCTGGCCCACAGTGGTATCCAAAGACGGCGACGAGCAACCGGTTGACTTCCCCGACGACGGGTTATCTCCGGCGGATATCGCTCAGGCCAAGGAAGCTGAGACGGAAATCCGCCTCGCGATAGGCCTTCTGCCCGACTGCTACCGCGACGTGGTCATCTTGAGAGACCTCATGGACAGGTCCGGGGAGGAAATCGCCAACGAGATGTCTTGTCCCATAGGCACGGTGAAGTCCAGGTTGTCGCGGGGACACGAGCTTCTCAGGCAGAGATTCGCTCCCGCGCTCGGCATCGTCAGCTGAGGTAGATTTGTCCCGAGACCTTGGAATCGTCAGCCGGCCCGCGTGAATATAGTGCGTCAGGAGGCTGATGTCTACATGGGGGAACGGAACGGTCCCTAAGAACGCGCCCTCTGTTCTGGGCCATCATAGTCGCCTGCCTTTTCGGGGTGTTCGCCGCGACGTCTTACCTTGGGTACCTGGTAATTTGGCCTGGCACTACCGTCGCGGGGATCCCGGTGGGCGGCATGACTCCGGCGGCCGCGTCCTTGAAACTCCAAGAGGAACTGGCTTGGGAATCCAGGCGTGTACGGCTGTCCGCGCCGCCCTTTGAAACCGAGGCATATCTGGACGGAGAACTCGGAATAACCCCGGACATAGAAGCTTCTGTGAAAGCATGCCAAAGGCCTATATGGGCGTGGCGTTCCGGAACGCAAGTCCCCCTCTTCCTCAACGTGGACCAATCCAAAGCATCCGCCTTCGCCTCACGGCTCGCTTCATCATGGGACGCCGCGGTGAAGGACGCGTCGTACCACGTCACTCCCGAAGATGAAGTGGTGGTCCTGCCTCACAGTTACGGCTGCGAAGTGGACGTCACGGCCCTGATTTTGAACCTTACCGGCATAGCGAGCGTCGACGAAATCCCCGAAACCATGGACGTTCCCGCGCGCGTGACGCCCCCCAACGTGCACGCGTCGGACCTGGAGGCATACCTTCCCATGGCGCTTGTGTCCCAGTACAGCACCCGTTACGCGGACAACAACAACCGCGCCCATAACATCGAGCTTGCCTCCAGCATAATAAGTCCCACGACCATAGGCCCGGGCGAAGTCTTTTCGTTCAACAAGGCGACGGGACCCCGGAGTCAGGAGATGGGTTACCTGAAAGCGGGCGTCATAGTGGGAGACGAGCTGGTGGACGACTACGGAGGAGGCGTCTGCCAAGTTTCGACAACCCTTTATGTGGCTATGCTGAAGGCGGGCCTGAAGGTGCAAGAGAGATATGCCCACGGCCTCCCCGTATCCTACGTGCCGCTGGGGTTTGACGCGACCGTTTCCTACGATTACTTGGATTTGAAGATGAAAAACACAGGCGACGCGCCGTTTGTCGTGACTATGGAGGCTAAAGACGGTGTTCTCACCGCGAAGGTCTTCGGACGGGACCCTGGGGATTTTCGTATAGAGGTGGAGTCCTCCATTATCAAAGAAATACCCGCCGAGCCGGTAACGGCGGAACTCGGGGAGGAAGGCGGCGAGCGTCCGTCCCTACGTCCCGGGTTCCTAGTAGAAACCCGCCTGAAATACATGCAAGGGGATACGGTTCTCCGGACGGAGCGCCTGAACACCAGCATGTACCCGCCTGAGAAACGCTAGCGTGGCCTCGACCCGCCTTGGCCCCGTCTGGTCAACATCGGCTCCCTTTACTTGGCTCTACTCCCCAGGAAGTTTCCATTGGATCGTTTCGGGCATGGTCAGGACCAGAGTTTCCAAGAGATTCAGGGCTCCCAGCGCGTCTCTTAAGTCCATGAGTTCTACCGGCGAATGGGAGTATCGCCTCGGAATGGTGACGGCACCGGCAGGGATCCCCTCGCGGACTTGTTGCATCGCGGTAGCGTCAGTGTTCCCTCCGGTAAATGTCACCGGCTGGTACGGCACGCCGGCTGTCTTGGCGGCGTTCTCCAAGAGCGAGAGGACCGTTGAGTCGGCGAACAGGGCGGTTCCTCCCGATGTCACCTGGATGACCGGGCCCTTGCCCAAGGCGACATTTAAGTCTCTCACAAGACTCGTATCGGGCGTGTCTCCGGACGGGATCGTGTCCAACGCTATTGCCAAGTCCGGGTTACACGCGAACGCGGCTACCCTGGCGCCTCGTAGTCCCACTTCTTCCTGGACCGTTATCACGGCTTGGAGCTCACCGTTAAAGTCTTTGTCTTTGAGGCTTTCCATAAGGGCGATGATTAGAGCGCACCCGACCCTGTCATCCAGGGATTTGGAGACGATTAGGTCTTCGGTGAGGAAGCGGGGAGGGGAGACAAAAGATACCGGCGTACCCACTTTGATGCCCAACGCTTCCACTTCTTCCTTGGACCCGGCTCCAATGTCGATGTACAACTCGGATGCTTTCTTGACCTCGGAACGTTCCTTTTCGGAGGCCAGATGTCCGGCCTTGGCGCCTACGATGCCAAGCCTGCCGGCCACTTGTACTAGCCTGGCCTGAAGTTGGCTATCCTGAACTCCGCCTACTTTGATGAACCTTATGAACCCGTCCTTTTCAATGCTTTTGACCATAAGCCCGATCTCGTCGGAATGTGCCGTCAACAGGAGTTTGGGGCCGTTCCGGTTGCCCTTCTTGACGGCGAAAACGTTTCCCATCGGGTCGATGCGGAGTTCGTCTGCCAGAGGACGGAGGTGGGTTTCCATGTACCTTATGACAGGTGCTTCGCGGCCGGAGACTCCGGACAGCTCAAGCAAAGCCAGTAGGTGCTTCTTGACGAGTTCTCGTTGAGTCATTTCACGACCCCTTTCGTTAAGAGCGCTTAAGAGTCAGCTAACCTCAGTGTTATGAGCCGGACGGTGGATAGACTTCTCCGGCAGTTCCGAAACCCCTTTTCCTTATGTTTCCTGATTGACACCCACGAACAGAGGACATAAAATACGAACGGACGTTCTATACAAACAGGTGATCGCAATGGGTCAAGTAGTATCATACCTCACTTTCATAGGGGCGAAAGCGCATTGGGAAAGGTTGTCCCGAAACCTAAACCCGGAAGTTCCTTTAGTGGTTATGAGCGGGAGCTTAGTTCAAGATTGCGACGAAAAGGCCTGGAGAAGCGGGGTTAGGCCAGGGGATACACTCCGGCAGGCAAAAATCGCGGCTCCGGGGTGCCAGGTGATTAAGAGCGCGGGAGATGATATCGGCCACTTAAAAGGCATACTCGACGCGCTTTCTACCGCCAGCCCGCTTTTGGAACCGTCGGAAGACGGAAGCGGAGTTTTCATTGATTTGCCTCAAGAAACTCCGGTAGTGTCTTATTTCCCTTCCTTAAGCGGCATGTTCGCCAAAGCGTTCGTGGGGAGCAGCCGTTCGAAAATGCTGGCTAAGTCCGCGGCCATCTGGATATCTGAGCAATACGCGTCGAACCAAAAGTTATTTCCTGGAAAAGTTGGGTGGGGAAGCCTAAAGCAAGCCGAAGACTACCTGTGGGCGGATATTGAAGCCGGCAAGGAGAAGGCCTTTCTAGCCAACGCTCCCATAAAACTTTTGTGGCAAGTTCCCGCGGAAGTCATTTTCACCCTTACTTCTTTGGGGCTCAAAAGGATTAAAGATCTCCAGAAAATCAGCGCTTACGATCTTTCACGGCAAATCGGTGACTGGGCTTACCCGATTAAGGAGTGGGCAAATGGCGAAGACCGGTCCAGGGTGAAGCCGCTTTACCCTCCTATGTCCATAACCCGGGAGGCCGATTTTCAGGAGCCGGTTGTGCCCTGCATCGAAATGTTAGAACCCAAACTGGGAGAAATAGCCCGGGAACTTTCAGAGAAGGGGCTAGGGTGCCGGACCATCCGGTTGTCCCTTAACGGCGACTTTCCGGTTCTCTCACGGCAAAAGAAGTTGGCCAGAACCGCGTGTTCGTTGCCGTCTATTCGTTTGGCGGTCAAGAGCCTTCTTGAAGAGATGATCCTCGAAGCCGGGACGCAGGTACCGCAAAACCCGTCTGTGACAGGGTTTTGCCTGACCCTTTCAGATCTTTCCCCTGTGTTCTCAAAACCCATCTCTTTGTTTGGGCCTTTGGATCGCGAAACGGAAACCCGGGCTATTCCGGTATCTTTAGGCCTTGCCTTAGACGGGCTCGAAAGCAAGTTCGGGCACAATGCGGTCACTTGGGGGAAGAAGGACAAGGAAGACAGACGTTTCAAGCCTGAAGTCTTAAGGCGTGAGCAAATGCTTTCTATCTGGGATCCTATGAGGATCGCTCCGGAGCAAGCGGTAGGCAGCTAAATCGCGCGGGATAGACCGGGCGGCGAGGCGCGAAGGCCCCGGTCCGGTGCGGAGACCTCACCGAGAACGACGACCTTGATAACCTTCAAGGAACGGAGTTGATATAAGGTGTCCAAAATAGTTGACCAGCCTGTGCTTATGGTAGCCGAAAAGGATGCGCCCAAACGGTTCTTCTGGTTCAAACGGTGGGTTAACGTCTCCACTGTAATAGACAAGTGGAAGGAAATTGGACGCTGGTGGGAAGACGACACCGAGAAATTGTTCTTTAGAGTTTTGTCTCGCGAGGGAGGAATTTACGAAGTCTATACGGAGAAAAATCGCTGGAACCTCTATAAGGTTTACGATTAAAAATGTTTGTCCATCTGCACGTCCATAGTCCCTTTTCTTTTCAAGACGGCGCCTCGCGGATACCCGATTTGGTGGGGAAGGCCGCTGAATTAGGCATGGACGCAATGGCCATTACCGACCATAACAACTTGTCCGCCACGGTCCGTTTCATCAAGGCGGCGAAGCGATTCGGGATAAAGCCGATAATCGGGTGCGAGCTGACCATGGAAGACGCCAGTCATTTGACGGTGTTGTGCAGGGATAACCGGGGATACAGGAACTTGTGCGCTATCTTGACCGAGGCTCACCTCGGAAACGAGAGAAAGGAACCCAAAGTCAGCCTGGATACCCTCAGGAAATACCCGGAGGGGCTAATCGTTCTCACCGGTTGCCGGCGCGGCTTGATCCCATCTCTCATCTTGAGACGGAACTTTGACCAGGCCAGAAGGGTTATTGAAACCTTCGAGGATATCTGGGGGAAGGAATCCGTTGTCGTGGAATTGTCCGAGACCGCTCTGCCGGGTTCTTCGGGGCTCAACAAAGCTCTATCCGAGTTGGCCAAGTCCAGGGGTCTTCGCGCAGTGGCCACCAACAACGTTCATTACGTAAGCAAAGAGGATTTCCCTATCCACGATATCCTCACTTGTATCAGAACCCTTACCAGACTCGAGGACGTGCACCCGGAGAGGCGTTTGAACGCGGAAAACTACTTGAAGAGCCAAGATGAAATGTACCGGGAGTTCGGGGAGTACAGAGAGGCCGTGAGCATGACCTCGGAGATAGCGGGAGAATGCGGTTCCCCCTTGGAACTCGGAGAGTCCACTTTCCCGGCATTTGATTTTCCTCGGGAATACGGTTCGGCAAGAGAGTTTCTCCGCCACCTGGTTTCGGAAGGCGCTATATCCCGATACGGGCGCATTACCGAGAAAATACGGTCCCGCCTGGACCACGAACTGTACGTCATCGAGAAGCTGGGTTATGAGGATTATTTCCTCGTGGTCTGGGACCTGGTGAGATTCGCTCAAAATGCAGGAATCAGGCACGCCGGAAGGGGTTCGGCCGCGGACTCGGCGGTCGCTTTTTGCCTCGGGATAACCGATGTTGACCCCATAGCCCAAAACCTGTTGTTCGAGAGGTTCATGAGCCTCGAACGGGGCGAGAAACCCGATATAGATGTGGACTTTGACGCGCGGAGAAGAGATGAGGTGTCAGCCTACGTCTACAAGAAGTACGGGCACAATCACGTTGCCGCTGTCGCTACCTACAACACGTTTCAGGGACGGTCCGCCATAAGAGACGTGGGGAAGGTCATGGGCTATTCGCCTGAAGAAGTTGATTCCATAGCCAAGAGGCTCCCGTATATGCGCTCGATCCCCGTTAGCCAGGCTTTCTCTATGCTCCCTGAATTCAAGGGCCTGGCTATACCCGAGAAGAAGGTAAAAGCGCTTCTTCAAGCCGCCGAAAGGATCGTCGATCTCCCCAGGTTTCTCAGCACGCACCTTGGTGGCCTGGTCATTTCCAGAAACCCTGTAAACTGGCTAAGCCCCATTGAGAGGTCCGCGAAAGGGGTCACCATAGTCCAGTTTGACAAAGACGACGTTGAAGACCTGGGCTTGGTCAAAATAGACCTTTTGTCCCTGAGGACCCTGGGCGCGGTTGAGGATTCCCTGGGTTACCTTAAGGAAGGCGCTCTCGTGGACTACGACAAGATACCCCTTGACGACGAGCGGACTTACGCCAGGCTGCGGACCGGCGACACTGTGGGAGTCTTTCAACTTGAAAGCCCCGCTCAGCGAGCCCTCCAATCCAGGCTCAACGCCGACAACATTGAGGACATCGTTGCCAGCGTGGCGCTCATACGGCCGGGTCCGATAAAAGGAGATATGGTTGAGCCCTTCATCAAGAGGCGCCAAGGCCTCGAGCCGGTGACCTACTTGGACCCCAGGCTAGAGCCTATTTTGAAGAAGACCTACGGAGTCATCCTCTTTCAGGAGCAGGTTATAGAGATCGCGACCACAATCGCCGGGTTCACTCCGGGAGAGGCCGACGGGTTACGGCGGGTCATGACCCACATGAGGTCCGGGGAGGAAATGAACAAGATAGGGAAGCTGTTCATTCGAAAGGCCACGGAACGAGGCGTGTCCGAAGAGACCGCCGAAGCCATATTTCAGTGTATAAAAGGCTATGCCAGCTACGGGTTTTGTGAGGCCCACGCCAGGGCGTTCGGAACGACCGCTTACAAGACCGCGTACCTCATTGAGCATTACCCAGCCGAGTTTTTCGCCGCGATCCTCAATAACGAGCCCATGGGGTTCTACCCGTTGTCTACTGTGTGCGTGGAAGCCAGGAGGCACGGCGTAGCGGTTTTGGGCCCGTCGGTGAACCACTCATGTAAGGATGTTGTCGTGAAAGACGGCCAGATCCGCCTCCCCCTGAAGTTCATAAACGGCATGGCGAAGAGGGACATGGAGACGTTGGTATCCGAGCGGGAGAGAGCCGGGCCTTACACTTCTTTCCGGGACTTTGACAGGAGGACCCGTTTCGACTTGCCTACTGTCAGGGCGCTGATCCTGTGCGGCGCCTTCGATGAATTCGGCGTTTCCCGGAAACGCCTTCTCTGGGCTTTGTCTGACCGGAGCCGGGACTTGGCTCCCGAATGGCAATCGGAAAGCCTTGTGACCGAGCCTGACATGGTTCGTACCCCTCCGGACGGGGTTGACTTCTCTTTGGCCGAGAAGATCCGTTTCGAGTACGAGATCCTGGGTATGGGAGTGTCCGGGCATCCGATGGAAGTGTGCAGGCGGGGCTTGGACCAGAAGGGGTTTGTAAGGAGCGACGATGTGCCGCGGCTTAAGCCGGGCGAATTCGTTAAGGTGGGCGGAATCCCTGTGAGGCCGCACCGGCCTCCTACCAGGAGCGGCAAAACAGTGGTGTTTCTGTCCCTCGAAGACGAGAAGGGCCTTATTGATGTCACTTGCTTTGAAAACGTGTACGAGCGTTACGGAAAATACCTTTTTCCCGGGCGTTTGATTCCGCTCGGCGTTTGGGGTGAGGTCCAGAAAAGGGGAAACGCCTATTCAATAACCGCCAGGACGGTGTTTCCGCTGGCCTACGCGCTTCACTGAACTTGCTGGCTCACCAGGTAGGTTGAAATCTTGGTCTCCCCGTAGGCGTAGGTTTTCCGGAGGCGGAGGTTGCCGTACGCCTCGGCGTGAGGCTCCTTCTTGTGCTGTTGGAGCACCACGATACCGGCGGGTTCCACAAGGCGAGACTTGCCTAAAAGGTCCATGGCCGCCTTGTCCAGGCCAGCGAAGTAGGGGGGAGCGACGATGACTATGCGGTAGTTTTCCATTCCGTTGTCCATCGTCCCGATGAGGCGGATGGAGTCTCCGCAAATCACGCGGATTCGGCCGGTCAGGCCGAGGGAAGCCACGTTCTTGCGGATAACCTCAACCGCCTTAGGGCTCTTGTCTATGCAGGTAGCCAACGAGGCGCCTCGGGACAGGAGTTCAATGGAGTAGCTGCCCGTTCCCGCGAACAAGTCCAGGATCCTGGCGTCCTCTATGTATTCAACGAGCACGTTGGCGACAGCTGCCCTGACCCTCGCCAAGGGCGGTCTTGTGTCTTCGCCAGGTACCGAGTACAGGTTTCTCCCGCGGAACTCGCCGCCGATGACTCTCAGCATGTCCTCACTCCTCCAGAGATCCCGAGACGTACAGAGGGTTCCGTACAATGTTACCAGATGGAAGCGAATGTTATAATTACTGCGAGCAAAGAAGCTCCAGTTCGGAGGAACCATCCCGTGAATAACACACTTAACACCGGAAAGATACCCCCAAGACTTCTTCAGGAACTGGTTTTTACCCGTCAAGGCGCCCACCGGAAAGAGGTAGTAGTGAAGCCCGCGATCGGTGAAGACGCCGCGGTTGTTGACGTTGGGTCTGAGATGCTGGTGGTTTCCACGGACCCGATAACCGGCGCGGCGGAAAGGGCCGGTTGGCTGGCAGTAAAAGTGGCCGTAAATGACATTGGCGCTTGTGGGGCCGAACCCGTATGCATCCTGGTGACTCTTCTCTTGCCGGAAGGGTTCACCGATACGGATCTTTCCTGCCTGATGGAAGACATACATAAGGCCTGTGCCGAGGAGAACGTGGCGGTGGCAGGAGGGCACAGCGAGGTCACGCCGGGGCTTTCCAAGCCTATCATAAGCGTCACCGCCATTGGCAAGACGAGGAACGGCCGGGTTTTGAGCGCGTCGGGAGCCAGGCCCGGAGACGATATTGTTGTCACCAAATGGGCCGGGATGGAAGGGACAGCCATCCTGGCAAAGGACTTCAGGGAAGTGTTGTCCCGGCATCTAAGCCCCGAGACCCTGGATTCCGCTTCTCAACTTATGGACAAGGTCAGCGTGACCTTGGATGGACAGATCGCTCTAGCCAACGGGGCGACCGGTTGCCACGACGCCACCGAAGGCGGCGTCCTGGGAGCCATCTACGAGATCTGTGAAGCTTCCGGCACCGGAGCAGTGGTTGAAACCGACCGCATACCTATCCTAGAATCCACCCGGGCGATAGCTAGTCTAACTAAGATCGACCCCTTGCGGTTGGTGTCTTCCGGCTGCCTGATCGTTACCACTCCAAGAGGCGCCGAACTCTGCCAAGCGTATCGTGAGCACGGTATCAACGCCGAGGTCGTGGGCAAGATTACTTTAGGAGAGAGGCAGATCCTTGAATCCGGAAGAACCCATGAACTGAGAGCCCCCGAAGCCGATGAGCTGTGGCGGGCTAGGCGTTTCCTTGAGGAGCTGTCCGCGAAGAGCTAGTCGAGGGAGGTGGTCCGGGCGTGTGGGTGCTGTGGACCCTGGTAATCGTAGCTTTTTCGGTTTGGCTCGGACACACCTGGATAGTGGCCTTACGGAACAAGTACCAGCACACCCTCGAATCGCGCTTGGTGCTCTTCGTGATCGCGCTGGTGTCATGGGTCTTGGCGAGGCAGATAGCTCTTCAGGTGGCGCCCCAGTTGGGGATGCTCCCCATCACTGTTATTTCCACCGCTCTCGCCTTTGGCCCGTTTTGTCTTCTCTCTTTCATAGCGGTGAACATGTGGCTGGCAGCGCTTACCCGACCCTATGACGAAAAGATCTGGAACTTGGAAGAGGAAGAGGATAGGCTTATCCGCGAGCTTGAGGCCCTAAGATGGAAAGCCCTGAACGCGCCTTTGGATGCGGAGCCGGACCGGAAGCAAGCCGGCAGTCCCGATGATCCGGATGACGAGATAGCCAAACTGAATAAGATCGTCCTCGATTGGGAGCAGGCCGGGGGCGCAGCCCGGGTTAGGTCTCTCAAGGTGCTGGAATGGAAGGAAGAAATATCGGCCAAGGGCGACGCGGAACTCAGGTCTGAAACTGAAAGACTGTGGAAAACGGTAGAAGCCGAGGCCGACGAGGGGAGACAGGAACAGGCGCGGGCCAGGTGGGCGCTGTGCAGGGCCGAACTCATGGTTCGCGAGAGCCGAGTGAGGCGAGAGAGTATCCCCCGCGAAACGAGGAAGGACGACAAGCCCCAGATCGCCTCGGACCAAATGGCGATGAGGCAAAGGCTTCAGGATATCCTGCGGGAAATGCAGGCGGTCAGGGCCGAGAAGGCGGAGTTTCTGCAGAAGAAGATCAGGCTCACCTGGAGGCGAGGACCATGAGCCATATGAGTTCCTACAAGACCGACATCAAACTGGTTAACGCGCTCGAGGCAGGCCGGCCTGTGGAAGAGGATCCGGGTTGGGACATCCTCAACGAGGCCGTTTTCGCCGTAGCCGAGGAAATGAACTTGGACGTAAGCCACACCATTCATGATTACTACGGCCGGGCGATCTTGTGCGACTGGGCTCTGACAAGCCCGGATATTCCGAGAGGCCTGGGCGTGAACGTTGACCGAAAGACCGGAGAAGTCACTTTCATCTCAGACAACTACGGGGGCTACGAGAGGATTGTCGGGGAGATAAAGGACAGGATCATCCAGAATTACTCGGCTTTGTGCGTGACCAAGGCGCTGGCGGCTCTAAACTACAGTGTGGAGATAGACGAAGTGAAGCATCCCATAGAGGGCAAGAAGGTGCTCGTCAGGGGAGTACTGTGATGTCCAAGAGAATTGACGTGGAGATCGGCAAAAACGGCGAACTCAAGCTGGAGTACTCGGGGTTTGTGGGCGAGGATTGCTTCGTGGAAGCGGAAGCCCTTCAAGGTCTCTTGCGGGAGTTGGGCCTTTGGGCGATCCCGGTGACGGTTGTGCCCAAGACCATGGTCGAAATTGAAGCGGAAGTGCCGTCACCGTCCGAGACCAGAAAGAAGGTCTCTTTGTCGTGAAAGTGTCCGTTGAACCTTCGGCGGCGGAATCCCGGTTCGCCATTCCAGAAGAACCGGTTGCTTGCGGGCAATGCAAGCAGGGCTCCTATTTTGAGATCGAAGTGGGGAGAAGGACCATAACTCTCTACGAGCGCATGGGGGACGGACGAACAGACCTGCTGGTGAAGATGCTGAGCGAGTTAGGACTGGATCTTGAGGTGCGCTTCAGTTCTCCGTGCGGATGATCCATGCCTGAGGGGCGGGGAATCCCATCACGCGGCGGACAATTGGATGACGCGGACCAATTGCGAAGCGTAGAAGCAAATGAAGAGGGGTAAACCTGATTGGAAAGACGCCTGGATGAAACATGGATTCGCTTGGGGATCCTCAAAAGGAAAGCCAATTACTCCCCAATCATCTGTTACGAGACGGTGGACCCCAAGAGGATTTACCAGCTGAAATCATTCGTCTTGACGTCAGGGGAGTTCTCCAATATAGAGCACTTTTTTCTGTACGACCCGTGGGACGGATTGGGGACTCTGCGAAAAGGCCCGGACGGTCCCCTTTTTGAGCCCTACAAGAAAAAAGCCCTCACTCAAACAGCGCTGTCGTCCAGGATCCGCCCTGAAGGAACCACCGAAATCCCGCAGCTGAAGGGGATCCTCAAAGAGATCGACGGGTTCTTGAAAACCACGGCCACGGTGTTCATCATCCAAAACCTTTCGGAAGCCAGAGAGGCCGAGACCGGTTTCCAGGCCGCTCTGAGGGCGTGGGCTATCGATCCGCGAGTGGTCGCGAAAGGTTCTACAGTTTTCGTCCTTACGTCAGACGCCTCCAAAATTATGGACGACTTCACCAAGGAGTTCGTGGTCGTGATCCCGGTTGACCCGTCAACCAGAGAGGAACGGGCCAACTTGATTCAAGTGGTGGGAGAAGAACTTGGGGTCGGCCTGGACTCGTCGAAAGTGGAAGCGGCCAGCGTTTCCCTATCGGGGCTCAACCTTCACCAGATCGAGAGCGTCCTCTTAGAGTCCTACCAGCGGACCAAGGACTTCTCGCCTGACACTATGAAGTCCCTTAAGTCCGAGATGGTAAAACGCTCAGGGGTGCTTGAGGTACGCGACCCCCAGTTTAGTTTCAAGGACATAGGCGGCTATCACGCTATAAAGGACTTCGTGAGGAAGTATGTCATCAACGTGCTGAAGAGGCCCGAGCGTGCCCGCCATTTCGGGCTGGGGCTGCCAAAAGGGCTCTTATTCTTCGGCCCGCCAGGTACCGGCAAGAGCTTGTTCTCAAACGCCCTGGCAAGCGAAGTTCAACTGCCCTTCATAAACCTCGTGACCGAGAACATCTACTCCAAATGGCTAGGCGAGTCGGGCCAGAACATGAAGAATGCCATCATGCTGGCGGAGAAGATGTCCCCGGCCATTGTATTCGTGGACGAAATCGACCGTTTTGGGAAGCGTTCCGGCGCGGCGGCGGGCTCCGCGGAAGAAGAGACCCAGAGGGTTTTCTCCCAGTTTCTCGAATGGCTGGGGCGCCCGGACAGGGAGGCCATCATCGTGGGGACGACAAACGTCCCCGAACACCTGGACGAAGCTTTCTTGAGGGCGGGGCGGTTTGACTACAAGATACCGTTCCTGTATCCCGGCCCACAGGCCCGCTTGGAGATCCTCTTGGTCCACCTCGGATACGCGGCGGGCGGCAAGCGAACGCCGGTCCCAATGGACATTCCTGCTGAGGAAGTCGCCGGGTTTCTGGAAGAGGCCATCGTTCCGCTCACTAAGAACTTCTCCTGCGCTGAGCTGGAAGAATTGGTGACGCGGGCGAAAAGATTCGCTTTCGACAAGGACAGAGACCGGTTACACAGAGAAGACCTGCTTCTGGCCACTAAGACGTTCCGGATAGACGCGGCGGCAAGGAAGAGGACTATTGCCTTATGCATGAGCCAGGCCCGCAGGTTTACCGATGACCAGACGTTCCTGGACGCTATTGAAGAAGAGGACAAAGTGTATGACAATGAGGATGCAGCGACATCTGGATCCGGTTGACGCAATGTCAACAAAGGCCCGCAAAAAGGAGGAGACTAAGTGAAGGAAAGAGTCGAACAGGTCTTGGACGAAATCAGACCGTCTCTCCAGGCTGACGGCGGCGACGTTGAGCTGGTTGACGTTTCAGACGACGGCGTCGTCAGGGTGAAGCTCGTTGGAAGCTGCGGAGGCTACCCGTTCGCGATGATGACCCTGAAGTCAGGGATCGAGCGGATCCTTAAGCACGAAATACCCGAGATCAAGGAAGTGAAGGCGGTAGGGCTGACGGAGTAAAGTCTTAGGCTCTACGCGTCTGTCCGTTATTGAGCCGCCGGCATGCGCCGGCGGCTTGATTCTTTCTTCGAAGAGCCCGCCTCCTTCCGCCGGCCCGTCCAAGTCGGGGTCCAGAGGCTCAGGACCGACGCTAGCAGGTTTTGCGCCCGTTTCACCAAGTCCTCTGAGGCGGCATATGTATGTTCTAGCCAACAGGCATTCTTTGTCCTCAATGAAAGGAGGGTAATAGCTCTGAATACCCTCGAAGTAAAGCGAGAGGAATTACGGTTAGAAGAAGTGGTGGGGGAGGGCGTTTCTCAGGTCATAATCTCTCAGCCTGTGACAGTGCCCGAGCAGAAACCCCCGGTGAGATCCGTCATCGACTTCGTCGCCAAGACGAGGATAGACAAGGTGACGGTGCTGCCGGGGAAGGTCGTGGTTGACGGTGTAATCGAGTTCGCCATCATCTACGAGGCCACTGCTGAAACCCAGACAGTGCACGTGTTCCATGCCGAGGTTCCGTTCAGCACTTTCGTGGAAATCCCCGGTGTGGAGCCCGGGATGACTGCTACGCCTACCCTTACCATTGAGCACGCGGTCTTCCAGGTCAGCCCGGATGGAAGGACCGTAACCATCCGAGCGGTGGCTGCCCTCTCGGTTCGCGTGACTCAGACTGTCATCATCGAAGTGGTCACCGATGTCTTCGGGATCCCCGGACTCAAGGTAACCAAAGAGATGATCAGCGCGGAGACGGTTTTGGGGGAAAACGAATCGCAGATTGTGTTGAGAGAAAGCGTCCAGTTGCCGGACGCCAAGCCGAACGCCGCAAGGGTAATTGACTACATGGCTACTGTCCAGGTTAACTCGACGACCGTCTTGCCAAACAAGATAATCCTGAACGGGGGAATCAGCCTAAGGGTCATTTACGAAGCGGCGGTTCCGGTGCAATCGGTCCACGTCGCTCATTTCACGATCCCGTTCGAGGCGTTCGTTGAGGTTCCTGGAGCCCAACCCGGCATGACGGTGGTCGCGGGCGCTGAGGTCGAGTTCATATCTATCGATGTCGGCCCGGACGGACGGACTCTCATGGTCCGCATGATCTTGAAGGTTACCGCCAAGGTGATTAGCGTCCGGAAGATTCAGGTTGTCACAGCGGTGTCCGGCGTTCCGGGACTCATTGTCCTGAAAGACCTGGTTCGCGTTCAGGAGGTCCTGGGTGAGGATAAGCAGCAAGGCATCGTCAGGGAACTTATCGATGTGCCCGATGAGAAGCCCGCTGCCGCGTCCATCCTGGACTTCAGTTCCACTCCTGAAGTGCGCAGGGTCATAGTCGCCCCCGGAAAGGTTATCGTGGACGGCGCCATAGCTCAGAGGATTATCTACGAGGCACTTGACGACCCCACTCAGCAAGTGCATACCCTGCACTACACCATCCCGTTCTCTGAGTTCGTGGTGCTTCCCGAGGCTAAGCCGGGAATGACGGCGAGAGTCAGCGTTGCCGTGGAGCACGCCAACTTCGAAGTCCCGCCTGCGGGAGATCCGATCTTCGTAACAAAGGTCATCCAGGTGACTGCCAGAGTATTCCGTACGAGGCTTGTGCATGTAGTGGTCAAAGTAAGCCTGGGGGCTCACAAGCCGCCTTGCACTGGAGTCATCACGGCCAATCTGGTCAACGTCAGGCAGGGACCGGGGACTACCTACGCGGTAATAGCCCAACTGAACCAGGGCACCACCGTGGGGGTCATAGAAGTCACTCCGACTTGGGTCAGAATAAGGTTGCCTAACGGACAGGAAGGATGGGTGTCGGCGCAGTACATCAGGCATGACTGCAAGCCGCTGCCTCTAGGTTAACAAGTTGGGGTTATAGGACTCAGGTCCGGCACCCGCGAGAGTGCCGGACCTATCTTTGTGTATGCCAAGACTGACCATTGCCTCATATCGCGGCGAGATGCTTAGTTATCCACAGGATTGCCTTTCGTTCCGCCGCGTTTTTCATCAAAAGCCCTGGTAGACAGGTTTTTGTAACTTCGTCCGATATTATATTATGTTTACACAGCTTGGCAGCATATCCGAAAGGAGGAGTAACTGAAAATGAAGCTCAAAAAGGCCACAATAGCGCTGATGGCCCTGTTTATTTCCTGCGTGCTTCTATCAGGAACGGTGCTTGCCGCGTCCCAATGCGACAGGTATGTGTTGCCCGATCCGCAGGGAGGAAAGCTTTTCGTATTCACCAAGGGCCTCACGCCAACGCTTCTGAGAATTCTAAGAGATATCTTTAAGGATACCAGTTTTCCATGGGAATTGATCGCCAAACCGGCCAAGCCTGTTACGCCATCCACGCCTCCTGCCGAACAGCCTGCTGAACAGCCTTCCAAACCGGAGCCCCCCCCGGCCGAACCTGAGCAGCCTCAAGAGCCGGAACAGCCCGAAACCCCACCCGAGCAGGAACTGCCCAAAGAGCCCGAGGCTCCTCCGGCGACAGGGCTTACCGAGTTGGAGCAGCAAATGCTTGACCTAATTAATGCTGAAAGGGCCAAGGTAGGTCTGAAACCGCTGGCGGCCGATCCGCGGCTTACCGAGCAAGCCAGACTGAAGAGCAAGGACATGATCGACAAGGGTTACTTCGCCCATCAGTCGCCAACATACGGTTCACCCTTTGACCAGATGGCCGCGGCAGGCATAACCTACAGGACAGCAGGGGAGAACCTGGCCGGGGCGCCGTCAGTCGAACTCGCTCACAAGAACCTGATGCTTAGCGACGGGCACCGTAGAAACATACTTAACCCCGCATTCGACAGCATTGGAATCGGGATCATCGAGGGTGGCCCTTACGGGATGATGTTCACCCAGATGTTCATAGGGAACTAAGAATCAAGGATCAAGGCCAGTCAGAAGAGCTAGAGTATCGCAGACCAAAGAGGCGGACCGTGCGGTCCGCCTCTTTCGGTGCGTACTCCTCCCTTATCCTTGCGGTTTCAGGCGCCCTACCTTGACTTGGTTCCGTCTTGACTGTGTCCGCTATTCGCCAGATCTTACATAGTCTTTGAAGACCCATCCCGTCTGGCCGTCGTACAGCTGGATTCCTACCCAGTTGCCCCTACGTTCAGTGAGGATAACCGGAGTGCCGCGATCGAGCTGGGAAATAACCAGTGATGCAGGGCTGGGCGCCTCCCTGAAGTTCACTTCGTCATCTACCACCATGCCAAAACCCAGAAACCTGCTCGGGATTTTCCCGGTCTTCAGGAGTCTTAGGGTCTCGATTTCGAAACGCTTCTGGGACAGGATGCGTTCGATCAACTGGCGTTCGGTGCTTCCGGACACCTTGCCCATCAAACCCTGGTATTTCTCCCTGGCCTGTTCTTCCTGCTCAAGAAGCTCGGCGACTGTCTCTTCCACAAAACTTCGCCTCCTTCAAATCCAAAGGTATGCGCTAGGGTGCGCGAACATGCCCTCTAAAAGGAAGAGTTTGGGAACCACGCGGGACTGTCGAACGAAGAAGGCTGGAGAGAACAGGGCACAGCCGCTTTATGATTCAAAAGGAAGAGACTGGGAGTTCCACAAGCGTGCTGTTACAATTGAGATAGAATCGTGTTCGGGTAGAATGGTTGGGGCGGTATCGCGCCGGGAGGCTGTTTCCGGACTAACCCTTAAGGGGAGTCAGCCATGAGACTCATGTTGGTCGACGATGACACAGTCCTGATCAAGGGGCTAAAGCGGACTTTGGAAGCTTTGGGCCACGTTGTAAGCGCATGCTACGACGGCGCCAAAGCTCTGTACGAGATTACCGCGACGTCTCCCGACATGGTCATACTGGACGTCATGCTGCCGGGGAAAGACGGCCTTACGGTGCTCCGCGAGATCCGGGAGCGGTTTCCGGACCTGCCGGTCATCATGTTGACCGCCAAAGCGGAGGACATAGACAAGGTTTTGGGTCTTGAACTGGGCGCTGACGATTACCTGGCTAAGCCTTTCAGCGTGAGAGAACTGGAGGCCCGGATTAAGGCGGTGGCGCGGCGCGCGGGCTCGTCTCCGAAAGCGCAGGTACGAAAAGGCGATCTCCTGGTTGACTTGAGAGGCAGGAGGGTGTGGCGAAGCGGCAGGGAGTTGGACCTTACCCCGAAAGAGTTCGACGTTCTGGCTTTGCTCCTAAGACATCAAGGCATGGTCATGACCAGGGAGCAAATCCTTCGCGATTGCTGGGGATTTGACTTTGTCGGGGACTCCAGGGCTGTTGATATCCTGATATCCCGGTTGAGGGAAAAGGTCGAGGACGACCCTAAGAATCCCCGGCTAATTCTGACCAAGAGAGGGACAGGCTACTACTGTGAGTAGCGATACTCCTGCGAGGAGCAATACCGCCGCGAGTAGCGATACCGCTGCGAAGAAGCGAGGCCCTAGGCCGGAAGCGTCCGGTGGAAACCGCGGTCTGGGCCTACGGTGGCACCTTGCGTTAACGTACCTCCTCATCATGTGGGTCACCTTGGCGGTCATCACAATTTTCGTCTCACGCTCCCTGGAAAGAGCCAGCATAGAGAACCGGAAGGCCTACTTGTTCGCCCAGGCCCACCAGATGGCCACGATCATCCGGGCGCGGGGAGGACCGGGCGTCGCTTCCGTCTCAGACACCGGAGGAGTTCCTTATAGGGGCAGAGTGCTGGTCATTGACGCCAACGGAAGAGTGGTCGAGGACTCGGCTATGGACCCTGCCATGCCCGGGCGGGACTTGATCGGGGTGGTCGAAGTCAGCCGGGCGATGGACGGAGCCCAGGTGGCCAACACGTATTACCTGCCCGACGGGACCTTTGTGATGTACTTGGCCGTACCTGGTAACTGGGAAGAGGGTACAGGCGCGGTTTTTGTTTCCCAGGAACTACAGGATGTTGTGGATCAGTACCGCGGCCTGATGAGGGCGGTTCTCCTGGGCGGGGGGCTGGCGTCAGTGGCAGCTATCATCCTAGCGTGGTTCCTATCCCGGGTAGTCGTGGAGCCTGTCTTGGAACTGGCCGAGACCGCCGGCAGGATGTCCTCGGGCCGGCTGGACCTTAGGGTCAAGCCTCGAGGCCCGCGAGAGACCAGGATTCTGGGCGAGTCCTTTAACTCCATGGCGTCGGGGATAGAGAAGACCATGCGCACTCAGGAGGAGTTCCTGGCCGCGGCTGCCCATGAGCTCCGGTCGCCCCTTGCCGCTTTAAGCGTGCTGGTTGAATCCATGCAGGCGCAGCCGCCGACCGCCGAGGAGATGCCCGAGTTTCTCTCGGATATGAGGGGCGAACTGAACCGCATCATAAGCACCACAGAGGGTATCCTCGACCTTCTTCGCTCGCGTGGGCGGTTCGAGGAGAGCGGAGTGAACCCGGAGACCGAACTTAGAAGCATCATCCAGACGCGAACCAGATCGCTCAGCGCAGGCATCGATGTGCGGTTGGAACTGGATGGCCCTGCGAGCGCCAGTCAGGGATTTGGGAAGGGACCGGTGGAGAACGTGCTGTTTGCCCTAAGCCCGGTGGCCTTCCGGCTCGTAGCGTCCAACCTGCTCGACAACGCGATAAAGTACAGCCGGCCCGGAGGCGTTGTTACCGTGCGCTGTTACGTATCCGGAGATGACTTGGTGCTATCAGTTCGGGACCAGGGAATAGGCATAGCCGCGTCCGCCATTCCTCGTTTGTTTGAGCCGTTTTACCGCGTGGACAGCGCGAGAAGGAAGTCCACAGGGGGCGCGGGCTTGGGACTGGCGATCGTCAAGGAGGCTTGCGATAGGACAGGGGCGACGATCTCTGTGGATAGCGAAGTGGGGCAGGGGTCGACGTTCACCGTCACCTGGCGAGGGGTTGGCCGGAAAGCAGAGGACTCCCGCGGCGGGCCTGAGAGTTACTGAAAGCCTCGACGACCGTTGTTGAGACTCCCATTTAGGCATTAGGAAAATGATACAAGACTGTTACACAGTGACACCCCTCTGAAACCGACGCTGCCCATAATAGGCCCTGAAGACACATATGGGAGGTTAGGGCAATGAAAAGAACGAGCATGAACGCCTTGTTCGAGAGGCTTCGAAGCGTGAAGAGGGCGGGTTTCGGATTGCTTGCCGTGGCGATGGCGCTGTCCCTGCTGATTTCGGGTTGTTCGCCGAGCGCGTCGGGCGCCCCTGGCGAACCTATCAGCCCTGTTCCGAAGACCGGATACGCCGACGTGGTGCTCTATTTCGGCGATGACCAGGCAATGGAGGTCTGGCCCGAGTTTAGGACGGTTGAGGTTCCGAGCGATCCTGCCCAGCGGTTATCCGAACCGGAGCTAGTCGTCCAAGAGCTGTTGAAGGGACCCCAGGATCCGCTTCTCAGCAAGACGCTCCCGCCCGAAGCTAAGCTTCTGTCCTTGGAGGTTACCGATGGAGTCGCCTTCGTGAATTTCAGCAAGGAAATCCAGACCAAGCACTGGGGAGGGTCCGCAGGAGAGGGAATGACCATCGCTTCGCTGGTGGCCTCGCTGACACGGCTGGAGGGGATCGACAAGGTCCAGATCCTCGTTGAAGGCAAGACAATCGACACTCTGGCCGGCCATTATGACATGACCGGACCGATCGCCCCGTCTGTCAACGCCGGAGAAGTGTTCTGCAGTTCTGAGCGCGCAGCTGGGCTGCAAGCGAGGGTGGACGGAGGCGCGGAGGCTTGGCGCAAGGACCCCCTTGAGGTTGCCGAGCGAGAAAGCGGAGTCAGAGGCTTGCATAAGGGATATACCTTCAAGCTCGTGTCCAAAGGTCAGGGCCGCGCGACTGTTGACGCTGACGGCGACAAGAACTATCAGATCACTTTGGTTCAGCCCGAGAAGCAGGGAAATGAGGGCGTCTGGGTGATCAGCGAGATCAAGCCGCGGTAGGAAACCGCCAAGGCGCATAGCAGAACCAAGTTGACACTTGTCCGGTAGTCGCGAGGCTGCCGGACATTTCTCTGGATACAAGTCTTTTTGACGATGAGGCATCAGGAAACATAAGCATTCCTGGAAACGTCCTGGAGGTTGGATCGTATGCTAGAATAAGCAGGACAAACAGGGTGCCGCGCTTCCTAGATATATAACAACGAAAACCAGCGTATCGCCCCTACGTATCTGCTCGACACGTGCCAGCGAACAGGTGACGATATGGAAGAGACCAAGGGGTACAACTTGAAAAAGGTTATCTTGTGGGGCTTGTTCTCCCTTGGGCTCAGTGGCCTCGGGATCGCTCTGGTCTTGCGGATAACCAAGAACCAGGATATCGTGGGCGGTCTTCTTGCGGTCGGTCTCAAGACCCTGGCGGTCTCCTGTGGATTGGTTGTCCTAAGCTGGCTTGCCGACGGCTGTCGTATGGCTGTCCTCGCGCGGGGAATGGGTGGAAAGGTTCCTTTCCTCGCCGCCATCAAGATTTCCATGATGGGCGCTTTTATGGCGGCTGTCACGCCGTTCGATACCGGCGGAGAACCCCTCAAGGTCTACTTCCTGCACAAACACGGGATGAGTATCGGACAATCCACTGCCACGGTGACCATGGCGGCTATGTTCCATTCAGCGGCCAGGTTTCTTCTGTGGGCGTTGCTGCCGTGGGTGGCGCTCTTGACCGGTGACAGTTGGGAGCCTACCGCGGTGGGGAAGGCCACGATGGCGGTTGGGCTCGCTTTCTACGTTTTCTACATGGTGCTCTTTATCGCCGCTACGGTTCGGCCTGAGTTCTTGGTCTCAGTGACCGATAGAGTCTGCCGGACAGGGCTGTTGCGGCGCCTGCTTACCGCTGAGCGGATGGAGAGGATTTCGGATAAGGTGCGTGCCGCTGCTCACGATTTCCGGGAAGGAGTCATCCGGATCAGATCCGATGGCAGCGCCGCGGTGCTCGCCTTGCTTCTCAGCATTGCGTACTGGCTCACGATGACTGCCGTGCCGGTCTGTATCCTCAAAGGAATGGGAAGCGGCTTGTCGCCGCTTCAAATCCTGTCTATCAGCATGACGGTTTACCTGGTCATGGCATATACGCCTACGCCCGGTGCCAGCGGCGGCGCCGAGGTCGGAACAGTGGTGTTTTTCTCGCCCTTCTTGCCCTCAGCCATCCTGGGCACGTTCGCCATCGTGTGGCGAGTTGTTACCTATTACCTCACGCTGTTGATTGGAGGCGCTTTCGTCGCCGTTGAAGCGCTTCTTCTGCCTTTACAGTCGCAAAGCCCGGTTTCAAAGCAAACAGACGGA
>Ga0134099_1000273_pt1 | contig 66484 bp, 53 predicted proteins | sample 10_taG_2_FD_105482 | JGI IMG/M metagenome (GOLD analysis project Ga0134099, IMG submission 105482) | Switchgrass degrading microbial communities from high solid loading bioreactors in New Hampshire, USA - 10_41_5_180_A2 metaG | ecosystem: Engineered > Bioreactor > Semi-continuous > Anaerobic >...
TAATAATCATTTATTCAGTTGTCTATATCCATAGGCTTATTTTTGTATGCCCATTTTTCGCTTATCGAAGTTTCTATCTGTAAGTATCATTTTTCTCTTGACAATTCATAGTTGGTCTCCTTAATATAGGATAATAGACAAAATGTCTAAAAACAATGCACTAGACTAAAAGTCTAATACTTACTGAAAATATTGACAAGATAGACGAAGTGTCTATATAATATTTATAGACGTTTCGTCTAGATTGTTGGGGGTGATATATTGAGGAATTGGCTAAAAGACCTAAGAATAGCAAAAGAATTAACACAAAAAAATCTAGCCAATATGGTTGGGGTGGATGTTACAACTATCAACAAAATAGAACTTGGTGAAAGACGTCCCTCACCGGATACTGCAAAAGCAATAGCTCTCGTTTTAGGTTTTAATTGGACAAAATTCTATGAGGATAATCAAGAGAATACAAGGGAAGTGATCTTATAATTAATACTCCAATATAACCTATATCCCAAATCCCAAGTCAGAGACATAAATAAAAATCGCAGAAATTCATGGTGTATCCCAATCATATCTCTACAAATTGTAGAACCAGAAGTTTCACCTGCATTGTTTGTCTGATAATCTTTTATGTTTGAAAAGAGAAGGTGAAGTGGTCTACATAGATATAATAGTTGAATAGCATATGCAAGTGGTTGTATTTGGAAGTTAGACTTTCAGGTATTTCAGAATTTTAGAACTTCTGGTTTACGTAGCGAAACATTTTCAATAAGTAATGAGTATGATGGCCTTGAATGGCCATGGCATATGGTTTTACAAGTTATCTTTCTGTATTTTAATCATACGCATAGAGGCTCATTATCAATTATAAACTGGAAATTCTACCAAAGCTAAGTGCCTGAATTGGTAACTGATAAAAACAGCAGTGATGGCAGTGAAAATCCAATGATGAAATGGCACGTGCACAAGATGTTAGCAGGAAGATTATTAACCAGTAGGACAGCCACCTAAAATCTATGAATCATTTACTAAGGGAACATAAAAATTCAATTGATATTCACGCACAGTAATTTTCAGGTCAACGGCAGGGTAGTTATGCAATTTCCCAATGGACAAAGCTTTGGCTGGCCGATATAAAAGAGGCGATAGGTAGCATGTGGAATAAAGTTAATAACCATGCTCCATATAAATAGCTCGCTGGAGAAGATGCTATCAAGCTGCCCATCAATTATTAATTCACCAGATTTTAATGATTATGCAAAGCAATATAATATAACATCAATAGGGAGGACTTAAATTTGCATTATGAAGATATTCTTAAGCTGATAGAGAGTTTTAAACAGCACCCATCAGAAGGATTCATCATTACTATTGGAATATCTGCAATTATAGCGTATATGATTTACATTATATGGCACAAGTGATAAACCAATTCCACTACGAAGATATTACAATATATTATTGGCTTATTTCCATAAAGGTAACAAGGTAATTAAATTTCATTCTTTATTACCGACAAAGGGGAAAGGTACATTATAAATATGGAATCAATTCATAAAATAGAATCAAATCAAAAAATCATATTTATATAGAAAAGGCAGCTGGAGCATGAATCTGTTGTTCATGCTCCAGCTGCCTTTTGGTTAGATTTTAGGATGGATGATTTACTATTTATCATAAAAAGTTAAACATAAATTTAAACTTTTTATATAACGCTTTTAATATCTTATAACTTATAATATTATAGTTGAAAAAACTTTAAAATCATAATTTAAACTTTGTAACCTGAGTAAGAAGTTCTTGTGCAACCTTTTCTAACTGTCCGGAAGATTGAGCAATTGATTCCATCGAAGCCAGCTGCTCTTCCGAAGAAGCTGAGATTTCCTGCATACTGGCCGATGCTTGTTCAACTACAGCCGAAATATTTGTGGATTGATCAGTTATTTCATTTGTCTGATTGTTAATTTCCGCAAGGGAAGCTGAAACATCATGAGCGATTTGAGCAAGCTCTGTAATTGATGCAAAAATTCTGGCGAAGCTTTCTTTTGTATCCTCTGCAGAAGACTCCATAACCAGGACGCTTTCCCTGGCCTGATTCATATTATTAACAGTTTCATTAACCCTGTCGTTGATACCGTTGACAATTTCTTCAATTTTCTTTGTGGAATTACTGGATTGCTCAGCCAGCTTGCGAATCTCTTCGGCTACTACAGCAAAACCTTTTCCAGCGTCGCCTGCACGTGCTGCTTCAATGGAAGCATTTAGTGCAAGAAGATTGGTTTGGTCGGAGATACTGTTAATTGCACCGATAATATTGCGAATCTCATCAGCCATTGTAGCCAGCTGATGTATTGATTCATCAACAGCTTTTGTATATTTGTTGTTTTCCTCGATTTTCTGACTTTGGCGTTCAAGAGCCTTTTGACCTTCCTTAGCAAGTGCTAAAGATTCATTGGCCTTATCTGCAGCAATTTCTGTTTTAGTAGTGGCTTCTGAGACAATATTATTAACCTTGGCGATGGCATTTGTTGCCCCCTGAACCATTTCAGCCTGATTGCTATTACCCTGAGCCATTTCGTTAATGGTTGTAACCACTTGTGTTAAGCTCTGGGAGGCTTCTTCGGTTGTTGTGGATAATTGCAATGAATGAGTGGCTAATGAGGATGCAACTTTTTGAATATTGTCAATAAGTCCCCTTAAATTATGAGTCATTGTTTTCAGATTATTACAAAGCTGACTAATTTCATCCTTTGAGTTGATTTTAACATCAAAGTCTTTCAATTCCCCGCTGGCAATTGTTGTGATTATAGAAGACACTTTAACAAGAGGCTTAGTGAATTTTTGTGATAATAAAAGACCCATTAATCCAACAATGACAGCAACAATGATGAATACAGCAATAGACATGTTCAATAGGTTATATGCAGTATTCATAGCTACTGAAACAGGTGTTTCTACAACTATTAGCCAGCCTGCCAGTTCGTTTAAATGATGGCTGACAATGACCTTCTCGCCTAGAATATTTTTTGTTCTCAAAGTCATATTTTGTCCGGTAAGACCTGATTGTACATATTCCAGGGAGTTGAAATCTTCCTGGTTCTGAACATACTCAAGATTGGGATGAGCCATTACGGTTCCTTGTCTGGAAAGAACATAAACGCTTGAACCGCCTGTTGAAAGCTCTGTGACAAACTCACTGAGCTTATCAAGTTGAATGTTGGCTTGAAGAACACCTGCAATTTTATTATTCATATCATATACAGGAACAGAGCAAATAGTTATTAATTTGCCTGTAGCTTTTGCTACAAGAATATCAGATACATATTCCTCAGTTCCACTCATAGATTGCTTGAAGAATTCACGATCTGAAATGTTGGTTAAGGCATCATCATTACTTTTAACCACTTGCTGCCCTGAAGGATTGTCAAGGGCAATAATAAGCTCCGGATTGACTTTAGCAGCATCTACAAGAATACTTTTTGCATTTACTAAGTCAAAATTGCGAATAGCCGGTTGGTTAGCAAGGATATGTAAGGTGTTGAAATTCTTCTCAAGCATAGCGTGTATTTCTGATTTTGCTATTTCTAATCTGTCCTGGCATAACTGATTGGTAGTCTTACTGGAGTTGGAAATAAAAGAGTATACTGAGACAACTGAAAAGATTAGTAATGGAATTAGGCTTGTAACTAAAAGCATTGAGAATAATCGTGTTCTGAGCTTCAAATTAGTATCCTCCTTATATTTAATTTTTTATTTTATTTAAATAAAAAACTAATAAACAAAAAAGCCTAAAAAAAGCCGCATATGGCGGCAAATAAATAAAATTGGCAGCCTGGCAGCCATCAGTTGAAACTGGAAGGCCCATAGCTTTGCGTCCTTAGCTTTCGCTAAGTTTGCCTTTGTCGCAATATATAAATTTTTTATTAATTACATGTAATTTTTATTTACATTTCGGATTTTATTTCAATTATAATTTTTATTTTCATTTTAATATTGGTATGTTTTAGTTTATTACTTACAAATTGTACGACAAAATAATATCAAATTCAAGTAAATTCGAGAAAAATCGACAATAATTATTATAAATTTCTGAGTAGGATAGATGTTATAGTTAAGAATAAAAAGAGTACGTCAAGGAATAGTAGGTTAAGAATATAATAAGGTCAACCATTGTAATCAACGTCATACAGGGAAGAAAACCTACCTGAGAGTCGCATGTCTATATTTGAGAGTCACCAGACTATATTTAAAGTTTGTGAAATGTTATTAGGAGTCGGGTCCTAAGAAGCTGCTGTTTTTATTGGGAGTATAACAAGTGAAAACATAAAAGAAAATTTCATGATATTATAAAATGAAATTTCATAACATTATTTATTTTGGACAATATTTATAAAATAAATGTACTAAATATACAAAAATGATTTATTTAATTCTAGATGTATATATAAAATATTGATAAAAATATAAAATAAAATATTATTTCAAGATTGTATTGACGTGAAATAAAAATTCATATACAATGAAATTGTAATCAGAAACAACAATGGTTTAGTAAGCAGAGAGTAAAAAAAGTAAAGGGAGGAATTTGTAAATGAGATTCAAAAATGTATTGAGAAAAAGTCTCGCATCTTTGTTGGCAACAGGTATGATAGTTAGTTTGATTGGTTGTGGAAGTTCATCCTCCAGTGAAGAATCGACATCATCGGGTCAATCATCGGCCGCTGCAGTAAGCAGCTCAGCAGGAAGCTCTTCAAGCTCAGGAGATATCACCCTTGAGTTCCAGCAATGGTGGGGAGTAGAATTGCCGGACGGAGCGCTTAAAGAAATTTGTGATGGGTTTACACAACAGACAGGAATTAAAATCGAATTGCTGAGTAACCCATACGCAGATACCAAAACTCAAATTGCAGCCGGTGCAGCAGCAGGAACAATGGCAGATGTTGTAGGATTAGATGGTTCCTGGGTTTATGATTTTGCAAAGCAAGGTTCCATAGCTAATTTAACAGAATTAATGAAGGCTGATGGATATGATGACAGTCAATTATCTGATCAGATAAGAGTAGATGGTAATACATATATGATTCCGGTTGTTAACTTTGCATATCCAATGTATGTTAACATGGATCTGTTAAAGTCAGCAGGTATTTCTGAAGTTCCTAAGACATGGTCTGAATTCACTGAAGCATGTAAGAAGGTAGTTGCTGCAAATAAGGGTGTTGCTGGTTGGGCAATTCCATTGTCAACTGAATCTCCAAGCGGTATTCAAAATAACTTCATGAGCTGGTTATGGGCATCTGGTGGATCAATGCTGAAGGATGGAAAGCCTGCATTGACAGATAATGCAGATTTGACTGCTACTGTAGATTTTGTAAAAGGTCTCTTTGATGCCAAGGTTGTTGCATCAGGTGCTTACTCCATGAAAGAAGCAGATATGGTTGAAGAGTTTACAAATGGTCGTGTGGCATTTATGACTGACTCTCTCGCACACTTAACCACAATCAAGAAAGAAGCGCCTAATTTGAATTTTGAATTTATGCGCATTCCTGTAAAAGACGGATATTCAGGCAAGAGCGGTATGGATGTTGCTAACTGGGGTATTGGTATAGCAAGCAACTGTGAACATAAAGCAGAAGCAATGAAATTTATTGAATATCTAATGAGCCCCGAAGTTAATGCAAAGCTGGCAGTATTAGCAAATGCATTCCCTGGTAATTCAAAAGCAGACCCAGATTATTCATCAGCAGATCCATTGTTTGTAAAAGCATATGAAATATTCAAAGAATGTTATGCAATCAATGAGTTTACTGGACTTCCTACATCAGAAGAATTAATGAGACAGTTTGATGAACAGCTGCAGCTATATATTGATGGTGACACAAAATCAACAGCTGATATGTTGTCAACAATACAAAATAAATGGTTGGAAGCATTTAAATAATTATATTACATCGGGCTGTATTGTAATGATACAGCCCGTTGCTGAATAAAGGGGGGGATGGGTAAGTTGGCTAAGGAAAAAGAAATGACTCAGGTTGGAGACAGTAAGCTATTGGCATCAGTGAAAAAGAAGAGTGTACCTTACTTATATCTCTTACCAACGATAGTGTTGATGCTTCTGTTATTAATTATTCCGATTTGCATGGTCATCCGCTATTCGTTCTTTGATAATGTAATTATCAATAAGAATCCGGTATTTATAGGACTAAAAAATTATACTAAGCTATTAACTGATAGTTCATTTTTTGTAGCAGTCAGAAACACCTTGTTTTTTGTATGTGTTAGTGTAATTGCACATATGATTTTAGGTATTATGTATGCTATGCTGCTCAACACAAAATATGTTGGTACAAAGACAAAAGCACTTTTCAGAGTTATCTATGCATTACCATGGATGTTCACAGCATCAGTTATAGCAATTCTCTGGAAAATGATGATGAATCCGAATGGTATTATCAATTATTTACTACAGGCATCAAACGTAATATCTACAAATATAGAGTGGCTTGGTTCCAGAAATTTTGCTTTAATTTCAGTAACACTTATAAATATATGGGCCGGATATCCTTTTTATATGGTGAGTATATTGGCAGGTCTTCAGGGAATTTCACCAGATTTGTATGAAGCTGCTGAAATTGATGGTGCAAATGCAGTAAGGAAATTCTTTGGTATTACCATCCCGCAGCTGAAGCCTATTTTAATAAGTTTGCTTATGCTGGACTTTGTCTGGACAATACAGCAGTTTGCACTTATTTGGATGACTACCGGCGGTGGGCCCATTAATGCAACAGAGATGGTAAGTACTTTCATTTATAAGCTGGGATTCAGTAAATATCAATACGCTCAGGCATCTGCTGCAGCAGTTATACTATTGATTGTTTGCTCGATAATAGCAGTTTTCTACGTGCGCCATCAGAAAGAGAGGGATTAATCATGGTTGGAGAGAAAAAATGGTATGTTAAAGTAATAATTATCATCCTTCTGATATTGGGTGCATTATTTGCAGGATTTCCGGTTTTATGGATGCTGTTGAGTTCCTTTAAGCCAAATGCAGAAATTTTTGCATGGCCACCCACATGGATTTCTGAAAATTTCAGCTTAGATGCATATAAAGCTATCTTTACCAGCCCTGAAAGATTAAGGTTCTTTATTAACAGTTATTGTATAGCTGCAGTGGTGGTTGTTTTAACCTTAATTATTGCAATTCTTGCTTCTTACAGCTTCAGCCGGTTTGACTTTCCTGGGAAAAGTCTGATAAACACACTTATTGTAAGTGTTCAGGCAATACCACCAATTACACTTCTAATTCCATATTTGAGTTTAATTGTTACATTAAAGTTATACAACACCTATGGTGCACTGATTTTAACATATATGCTGTTTACATTGCCTTATGCAATTTTAATGATTACAGGTTATATGAATACCTTACCAAAGGATTTGGATGAGGCAGTTATGATTGATGGTGGATCAAGATTCAGAACACTTTGGGGAATACTGGTTCCTGTTTCAATACCGGGATTGGTATCAGTAGGAATGTATACCTTTATGCAGGCGTGGAATGAGTATTTATTTGCGTTGGCATTAACTAAAACCAATAATATGCGTACTGTTCCAGTAGGTATCAGCTTATTGATGGGACAACATGCATATGAATGGAATCAAATGATGGCAATGAGTGTGTTGGGATCACTACCAGTATTAATATTATTCTTATTCTTCCAACGTTATTTTATTGCCGGTATGACGGCCGGAGCTGTAAAGCACTAATAAATTCAATTTATTTTATTTCTAATTTGTAAAACTTACCCGTAAAGGGAATTCAAAAAAAGTGAGGACTAAAATTATGTTACTAAATATGAAAGATCTTTTAGCTGTCGCAAATAAAAACTATTTTGCTGTACCTGCATTCAACATTAGTTCATATGCAATGTTCAACGGAATTATGGAAGCCTCAGAGGAAAAGAATGCTCCGGTAATTATTGCTATACATCCTGATGAATTAAGTCATATTGGTGTAGATGTGCTTAAGGCAATCAGAGAAAGAGCTTACAGATCAAAGGTTCCTGTATGTATCCATTTGGATCATGGTGCTTCCCTTGAACAGGTTCTTCTTGCTATTCAATGTGGATTCACTTCTGTTATGATTGATGGCTCCAGCCTTCCTTTTGAGGAAAACGTTGCTGTTTGCAAAAAAGTATGTGAAGTGGCGCATTCAGTCAATGTATCTGTAGAAGGAGAACTTGGAACAATCGGCTCAACAGATTCCACAGAAGTAGCTAATCAGGTAATTATATATACAAAACCCGATGATGCAGCTAAGTTTGTAGAGCAAACAGGTGTAGACACCTTGGCAATTGCCATAGGAACATGCCATGGCTTATATCCGGCAGGTATGAAACCCGAACTTAAATTGGATCTGTTAAAGGAAATTAAGCAAAAGGTATCTATACCATTAGTACTCCATGGTGGTTCCAATAATCCTGATAAGGAAATAGGAGAATCCGTTACTTTGGGTATTAATAAAATCAATATCTCCAGTGATATAAAAGCTGCATATTACAGAAAAATGAGAGAAGTCTTAAAGGATGAAGGACTCAGAGAGCCTAATTTGATTGAGCCTCCCTGCATTAAAGCTATGAAGGAAGTAGCATACGATAAAATTCAATTATTCCAGGCTGATGGAAAGGCTTCACTTTACTAAATAATTAAGATATCGATATTATTGCTGTTCCCCGTAAAATAGATGTATTCTAGTTTACGGGGCAATTGGTTTGGCGCTGCATATAAATTGAAAAAAACGGAGTGAATAGAATGGATATAGAATTCAAATATATGAAAGCCTTTCAGGAACTAGATGAGACAATTGCCGCCAGAGTTGCAAACTGTTCATATACTGCCTTGGGATATACCAGTAATCTGGATATTCTATGTAATTTCCAAGTTAATACTCTTAATAAACTGCTGGAGCAGTATTTGCCTGACGCTGATTTAAACTCAATGAAACCAGCAAAAATAATCACCGGAATGAAAGAATTTCTGGAGACTGTTGTATATTTCTGCTCAAAAGGGATTGGGGGAGAAGTAGATATATCTGACTTCTCATTTCTCAAAGATACTTTTGAGGTGAAAAATGGTATGGGAGGCACCGGTACACAAGGAGCATTGGCCCTTGCTGCGGTTGGCTGCCCATCTATTGTGCATCTGACCGATGATTCAAAGGAAGTATGTGATATTCTCATATCTCCATATATTCATACCGTGTCTAAAGATGGAGAGCTTGTACATACCGATAAAATAGAGCAAACTAATGAACAGGAAATACATTATATTATCCAGTTTAAAAAAGGTGATGTGATTAAGCTGGGTAATCAGTCTGTTACAATTCCTGTATCAAACAGATTGATTGTTACCAAGATAACTGTAAATGAAACAGTTCCATTTTCACAGGCATATTTTTCATATATTGAAAAAAATGCGAAAAATATAAAAAGCAATCTGCTTTCCAGTTTTAACTGTATTTTAGATAAAGAAGTATTAAAGGAAAGATTGGAATATGTAAAAAATCATGTTGAAAAATATAAAAATAATAATCCCAACGGTGTTGTGTATTTTGAAGATGCACATTTTCATGACAGGGAAGTGCGCAAGCTTTGTCTCGAAACCATTTATTCATATGCCGACATTGTGAGCCTGAATGAAGAGGAAATGGAATATACATTAAAAATGTACCATTTCCCAATAGACATTGGGGATATTTTTTCCTGTATAAAAGGGGCAGAATATATCAGGGAGAAGTTTGGAGTACGAAAGGGTGTAATTGTTCATACTAAAGACTACTCTATGTATGTTGGAGAAGAAACTGAAGCAGATATTGAAAAGGGCTTGATGTTCGGGAATATGCTGGCAACAGCTAAAGCTTTAAGTGGCTGGTATGGAACAAAGGAACAAATCGAAGAAGTTTTAAAGCTTCCTTTAAGTGAGCGTGGTATGGAATATAAAAAGCTGATTGAACAGAGGAAATTTACACAGAAGGTTGTTTTAGTACCTTCCAAATACATTGACAAGCCGAAATATACAATTGGTTTGGGTGATTCCTTTGTAGCAGGGGTACAAATTTGCTTTGGCTAGAACTTGAAAATGTGATAAAAATAGGGCAGAATAAAAGGATGGGAGGTGTAATATGTTAGATAAACCGGTATTAGACGTAATCAGAGATAATTATGGAAAAATATTTTCTGCTGAAAGAAAAGTAGCAGAATTTATTCTACAAAACCCACAAGAGGCCGTAAACTCCAATGTAGCAGAGTTGGCTAAGAAAAGCGGAGTTAGTGAAGCAACAGTTGTCCGTATGTGCCATCACTTGGGGTATAAGGGATATTACCAATTCCGGTTGATGCTTGCAAAGGATATTGGGAGAGATGCACAAAAGGAAAATGAAGAACTGGAGAGTACACCTAATGCTATTACTAAAATATTCCAGGAATATGCTAACACATTAACCGCAATAGGTGAAAATATTAATGAAGATGATATAAAAGCATGTGTCAATATGATTAAAACATGTAAGACAGCACATATACTTGCAGTTGGGAATACAACCCCTCTGGCACTTTACATGGGATTCCGGCTGGGACGACTAGGTGTTAGGTGTACATACGACATAGCACCGGAGTACTTTTTGAATCATGTAAACCTGGCTGATAAGGAAGATATAATAATTGCAATTTCACAATCTGGATGCTCGAAACAGGTTATTCAGGGCATGGAGCTTGGTAAGGAAAAGGGCTTGAAAATGATTGCCATCACCGGATACAAGCAATCACCCATATCGGAACTTGCTGATTATGCATTAATATCAAACAGCAGGATAGAGGCATTTAATTATTATAAAAATTATGCGCATTTGAACGAGACAGCAATGATAGATGCTTTACTGGAATTGGTTACTAATTGGAAAACGATTGAAGAAACAGGTGCTGATAAGCCTGAAGTAATCTTGTCTGAATATAAATATTAATTTAAATAAAATAATAACTGAATAACGTGGGTAGGAGTCTGATGTGAAGAATATATTTTGCAGTCTTCATACATTTCACGCAGAAAAACTCATTTAGCGGTAATTTATATTATTTATACGCACTCTACTCGTAGATGGGGGATATTATGAAGAGATCTAAAGTAAATCAAGTTATTAAAGATATGGAAAAACTTATTGCAGAACATGGATTTCAGATTCCGCCCTTTGCCAGATGGACACCTGAGGAATGGAAGACAAAGGGCCATGAATATGATGAAATAAGAGATAATAAGCTGGGATGGGATATTACAGATTTTGGCCTTGGAAATTTTGATGAGGTAGGATTTTCGTTACTTACTATCAGAAATGGTAATCAGAGAAATAAAAAATATTTAAAGCCATATGCCGAGAAGCTATTAATGCTATATGAGGGACAAACGGCTGCAATGCATTACCATTGGAATAAAATGGAGGATATTATTAACAGAGGCGGCAATGATGTCTATATAACAGTCTATAATGGTGATGAGGATGGACGAATATTGGACACCGATGTTACAGTATCCACAGACGGAAAATTAAGTGTAGTTCCTGCAGGAACCAGAATAAAACTATCTCCTGGAGAAAGTATCACTATTACTCCATATATGTATCATGATTTTATTGTGCCTAAAACAGGGGGCAGTGTTCTTCTGGGAGAAGTCTCCATGTGCAATGACGATGAAAATGATAACAGATTCGTGGATGAGAAAGTGGGAAGATTCTCTGAAATAGAAGAGGATGAACCACCTTATAGATTGTTGTGCAATGAATATACTGAAGCTGAATAGAAAATAAAATTATTAAGTAGTAAATATGAAGTAGAAATTTTACAAAGCAGAAGTAGATAAATCAGAGTATCATATTTTTGCATTAATTTAAACGGTAATGGATTTGCTGTTAATTGTGAATTCCATGCCGTTTTTTTATTACTATACGGAGATTTTTTCTGGAAATACTGTGACATGGTATTTAATTGGTCAATTGGGCTGAAGGAACTCAGGGAGTGTCCAATATAACTGAAGGGGCAGCAGTTATTGCACAAATGTCCAATATTTTTCCACTGATAAATGTACTTTTTATTTCCTCAAAACAATTCACTCTTTAATATCTTCCAATTAAAACCGATAATATTTAGTAGAGTATAAAATATGGCTATAAATAAATATTTTGGAGATAAATATGGACTTAACAAGCTGCTACTCCGACTTAAAGGCTTCATTGGAAGCATTAAGCAGGGAAAGTATAACTGATTTATCTTACCTGCATGACAGAATTTTAGTAAAATTACAAATATTCATGTATACAAATAAGCTTAATTTAGATGACCAAAACAAGCTGATTGTTACATTATCCTCCGAGATAGAAAATCTGGAGACAGGTAATTCTATGGCTAAATCAAGCGGAGCATCATCTCTGATTATTTCAGGGATGGCAATATTGTTTACGCTGATAGCACTTATTGAGATTGGAGTAAATGTAATGTTAATATATACAATATTCTGCGGTGTTATGTTGTATATAATATGCATGCTGGATATTACTTCATCAGAACAGCAAAATGTCAAGAGAAAAAAAATCATTTATAAAATGTGTCTGGATATTCTTGATAGAGAAAGTGAGAAATTGGATATGACATATTTGCTGCAATAAAATATTATGTTCTGAAAATCATGCAATTATGCAATTGTGTGATAACTTATTATGATAAATTATTATATTGTTTAAAAAATACCATATCTACAATATGTTTGTTTAGTTCAAGCCTCCAATTTGAATTTGATATAAAATTAACAATCATTTATACTTAAGTTAGTTACTTTACATAAATTTGTTACTTTAAACATTATGTTTTTAATGTAACTAATTCATTATAAAGTGTAATTTATATTAATTGGAGGGAAAAGGTATGAGAGGTTATGCATTTATTGAACCAGGAAAAATTGAGTTTATAGAAAAGCCTGTTCCAACATGTGGGGATACTGATGCAATTGTTAAGCTAACTGTTATTGCTGCCTGCTCGTCTGATGTTCATTCAGTAAAAATGGGAATGTGTCCTCCTAACACAATTTTGGGGCATGAAGGAATTGGAATAGTTACAGAGGTTGGCAGTAAGGTAACCGACTTCAAACCAGGAGATAAGGTAATTATTCCGGCTGTTACGCCTGATTGGAAAACAATGGAGGTACAGTATGGAATGTCACAGCACAGCGGAGGTATGCTGAAGGGAATTAACCTTTCCAGCTATGCTGATGGTTTATTTGCAGAGTATACATTGATTCGTCATGCCGACATGAACCTGGCTAAGATACCTGAGGGTATGGATTTAAAATCTGCCTGTCTGATAGGAGATATGGTTACAACAGGTTTTCATGGAGCTGAACTGGCTGATATCTCATTCGGAGATACAGTAGTGGTAATAGGAATTGGACCAGTGGGATTAATGTCAGTTGCAGGTGCAAAGCTCAAAGGTGCTGGAAGAATATTAGCTGTAGGGACTCGCCCAAAATGTGTTGAGCTTGCCAAAGAGTATGGTGCAACGGATATTATCAGCTATAAAGAAGGAGATATAGTTGAACAGGTAATGGCTTTAACAAATGGCAAAGGTGCCGATTGTGCTATTATAGCCGGCGGGGGAACCGAGGTACTGAATCAGGCTGTTATGATGACCAGACCTGGTGGAACCATATCCAATGTTAATATGTATGAAAGCCTTGAAAACCTCCCAATATCTTGCCCGGGATGGGGCTTCGGTATGGCACATAAAACAATAAAAGGCGGATTATGCCCCGGAGGCCGTGTACGAATGGAAGCTCTGTCAAATATGGTTATGGCCGGACGTGTTGACCCATCCAGAATGGTTACACATGAATTCAGAGGAATTGACGGTATTGCCGAAGCATATAAAATAATGGAAGCAAAGCCTGCTGATTTAATAAAGCCAATTGTATGGCTGGATTAATCAGAAACTTCTAAATAGAGTTTTATCAGATGATAACTACTGAAAACACCGTCCCGGGTGATAACCAGGGCGGTGTTTTATGTATTAATATTAGCTATTGACAGGAATCATGATTTCAATTGCAAACATCATCGGCCTCGTTCCATTCAACATAATTTTCAATAGTGGGTAAATCACGTTGTTTATACTCACTTTGGAACATAAGTTCACCATATATTCGTCTCCATGTTTTTCCAGGAACTTCCTCGGAAATTTTACCTTTTGCAGTAAAAATCAAAAATGTGCTGGCAGGGTATTGATAGTAATCAAACCCGGAAAATGTCCAGAATTCTCATATCTGTGTTTTGGATATCATATGCGGCACAGGTTAGTCTTCTGCGGCTAATATACTCTGATAACTATATTCCGGTAATTGGAGCGAAAGACCGCTGAAATACAGAGTAGGGACACGCTAGAATGCGACTGATTTCATCAGGATTGTTCTCGTCGCATAAATGTTCTTCCAGATAATCAAATCACTTTGTTCATTTTATCAACCCATTCCATTTCCATCTCTCCTTTAAAGAATAACAGATTATCAGGGAGCGACATCCTATTTTTAGTGTACAACTATTCTCTGGTATATTGCAGCACACAGAATTGTAAAAGGATACCTTCCTTGAGTACACAAGAAATCAGTGATATAATCATTAAGATAATCTGTATTATGTATCTTGTTTTTTAGAGAAAGCAACTAAATTATTATATGGAAAATAAATTATATTATATGGAGAATAAACATGGATCACGCCGTACTAATTGGAATAGCTGGAGGAACTGGCTCTGGTAAGACTACTCTTGCAAAAAGATTAAAGGATACTTTCGGTAATGATGTAGTACTCCTTTGTCAGGATTATTATTATAAATCATTTGATCACCTAAGCTTTGAAGAAAGAATAAAGCTCAATTTTGACCACCCTGATTCCTTTGACAATAATCTTTTAATTGAACACCTTAAATTGCTTAAAAATTTCAAGCCCATTGAACGACCAACTTACTCCTTTGTAGAGTATAAAAGAATGGACGAAACAGTAAAAGAGGAGCCTAAACCTGTCATAATACTGGAGGGTATTCTGATCTTTGACCACCCTGAGCTGGCGGAATTAATGGATATCAAGGTTTTTGTTGATACAGATGCCGACATCAGGCTGACCAGAAGGCTTTTGAGGGATATTCACGAAAGGGGCAGAAATATCGATTCTGTAATTAACCAATACCTAAACACAGTTAAACCAATGCATGAAGCATTTATTGAACCAAGTAAAAAACGTGCCGATGTAATAATTCCGGAGGGTGGAATGAACGATGTGGCATTTTCAATGCTTGTGGACAGAATTAAGAGCATAATAAAAAATTGGGGATAATACTCAAATAATCAATTTGAAACTGATTTATAAAGAGCCTCCGGGCTCTTTTGGCATCCGGTGTTTAAATTGAGGAGGTTTACTTATAGCTTTATCTCCTTCTCCTGTTCTTTCTGAACGATGAGGGAGTGGTATTACTGTATGTTTTAAACACCCTGTTAAAGTTCCTTATACTGTCAAAGCCGCATTCCAAAGCAATGGTTGAAATACTTTGGTCTGTGCCCGTTAATAGACTTTGAGCCATATTTACCCGCAGCTTGTTAACATAATCATTGAATTGCTCCCCTATTTTATGGTTAAACAGACGGGAAATATGGAATTTGCTGAAACCTAAATTCTTAGCAACCATGTCCAGAGAAATATTTTCGCAGAAGTGACTTCCAATATATCTTAACAGCTTTTGAATTGTAGTATCATGAAGCTGTTTTCCCTCCTTAAAAACAAAATGATTATCCAGCTTACCGAATATTGAATAAAGAAGTCCTTTTATGACAAATTCATTTCTGTCATTATGTCCTTCCTTCATAACCATTTTAAGCAGAGCTTTTACATCATTAGGATATGTTCCATATTCAAAAAAAGGATTATTCAGGGTTTTACCCATACGCTCGCCGAAATATCCCATGATAATGTCAGGGGAAAAAATAAGTATCATTAGCCTGGATTTATCGATAGTGATATAGCTGTGTATATCATTTGGAAAGCATACGGCAATATCACCTTTTTTCAGAATCCTTTTACTGTCATTTACCGATACCATTACACTGCCGTCAATTATATACATTAATTCAATATGTGAATGAAGATGTGGAGGGAAGGAAAAATCCCTTACAGTTAACATTCTGAAAGCATTAGGTTCATCTGAATTTATTGTTTCATAATAAGGATACATGGCATCACTCCGAGGGATTCATAAACTGTGAAATACTTGACTGGAACACCGGTTTAAATAATGCTTATAAATTCTTCCTACATTTTATTATTGAAAATATTATTATTAAAAAATATTACTTTTCTAACTATGTATAATAATACTACTGATATAAATATATCATTCCACAGCAATCTATGTCCATATCTTGTTAATATATTGCGAGATAGTTTTGACAAGAGGCGATAATATTATATTAGGTATTATGTTAAATGTCTGTAAAGGAGGTAATTTGGATGAAGTGTACGAAGGAATACAGGTTAAGTTTTACTGAAAAAGCAAAAAGTATACTGGACAGCCTGACCCTGGAAGAAAAGGTTTCTCTAATGAGCGGAACAATGAGCCTGGAACAGGAAATGGAAAACATGTTTAGAGGCACCGATGATATGCATTATAATTACATTCCATATCCTGCTGGTGGTATTGAACGTGTAGGACTGCCGCCAATGCTGTTTTGTGATGGTCCAAGAGGAGTAGTATGTGGTAATGGTAAAACTACCTGCTTCCCGGTATCCATGTTGAGAGGCGCCAGCTTTGATACCGAACTGGAAGAAAAAATCGGTCATGCTATAGGAAAAGAAATCAGAGCCTTTAAAGGTAATCTTTTTGGCGGTGTTTGCATAAACCTTCCATACAATCCTGGTTGGGGAAGAAGTCAGGAAACCTATGGTGAAGAATCCTTCCATCTTGGACAGATGGGTTCTGCTCTCGTGCGTGGAGTACAGGGTGAAGATGTAATTGCCTGTATTAAGCATTATGCATTTAACCAAATGGAAAATTCCAGATTCAAGGTTAGTGTTGAGTGTGACAAGAGAACCGAACGAGAGGTTTATCTGGCACACTTTAAGGATTGTATTGATGCTGGAGCTGCAAGTGTTATGAGTTCCTACAATTTATACAAGGGCACTCACTGCGGACATCACAATTATCTCCTGAATGAAGTTCTGAAAAAAGAGTGGGATTTTGACGGCTTTGTAATGAGTGACTTTTACTGGGGTGTCAAGGATACCGTTGAAGCCGCAAACGGCGGACAGGATATTGAAATGGCGCATACCATGTACTTCGGAGATAAATTAGTACAGGCTGTAAAGGATGGCCTTGTACCCGAGGAAAAAATAAATGAGTCAGCACTGCGTATAATCCGCACACTGCTGGCATTTACAAGCCAATATGATAAAGAGGTTGATACTTCTGTCCTGGCATGTAAAGAGCATATTTCGCTGGCACTGGAAAGTGCAAGAAAAGGAATAACACTGATGAAGAATCAGAACAATGTTCTTCCTTTTGACAAAAAGCAGACTAAGAAACTGCTTGTCCTTGGTGCATTGGGAGAATCGGAACCCATTGGAGACCATGGTTCCAGCTGGGTAAGACCTCCTTATGTAATTTCACCTGTTCAAGGATTAAAGATGGTTTCACCTGATACAGAGGTTATTTTTGACAAAGGAGATGACCATGAAAAGGCTAAGGCCCTTGCTAAAGAGGCTGATGCGGTAGTCTTCGTTGTAGGTTACGACCACAACGATGAGGGTGAGTATGTATCAGAGAGTGAAGATTCCGGCTATACCGGTTCAATTGGAGGAGATCGTAAATTCTCTTTAGGACTTCATCAGAATGAAATCGATCTGATAAAAGCTGTTGGACCTGTAAATAAAAATTCTGCTGCTGTATTAATTGGTGGCAACATGATTATGATAACTGAATGGATGGACTGCGTAAGTGCCATAATTATGGCATACTACCCAGGAATGGAAGGTGGGAGGGCATTAGCTGAAATTTTGTTTGGCGATGTTAATCCAAGCGGTAAGCTTCCATTTGTTGTTCCATATAAAGAAAGTGATTTGCCTCAAGTAAACTGGGATACAAACAAACAGTGGTATGATTATTATCATGGATATGCAAAGCTTGAAAAAGAAGGTGTTAAACCGCTTCTTCCATATGGATTTGGCTTATCCTATACAACATTCCAGGTATCCGATGCCTCTTTTGCAGTTGAAGGAGATAAGGTTTCTGCAACCTGTAAAATAAAGAATACCGGTAAGGTTGAAGGTACAGAAGTCCTTCAGATGTATGTTGGTTTTAGTAAATCTTCCATAGACAGGCCGGTAAAGGTTCTCAGAGGATTTACAAGAGTAACCCTGAAACCTGGTGAAGAAAAAGAAGTAACCATAAGCTGTCCTGTTGAGAAGCTCTGCTTCTTTAATGAAAAAACCAATAAAATGGAGCTTGAACATATGGAGCATGAGGTATATATCGGAACCAGCTCACAAAACGAAGACCTGCTAATGGGAACAGTAAATTTATAAGCATCATTTATTAACAGAAATTAATATTAGTTAACATAATTTAAAAAATACATTATCAAAAAGAAATTATGCCAATCCCCCTATATGTAGTTCAGTAGAAGCTGTTTTACATACAGGGGGGTTTTTGTGCAGACAGTATTTGTTTACAGACATATTTACAGACTGCAATTAACAGGTTCAGGAAAGACAACCTGACACCTGTCTAAAATGTATCCTTCCAGCATGCCGAAGAAAATATCTGATTAACCCTTTCAAGATAACGAACAGTGTTATGGCATTTTTTTATATTTTTCATCAGCTTTCCGTCACTGTCCAGGTGAACATACATATAGGACCAGAACTCCTTCATTTTATCAAGTAAATGCTTTTCTCCAGACAGAATACTTCTATAATAAGCATATATTTCATCATGAAATTGCTTTATCTTTTTTAATTTTTCTTCTGATGAAAAGGATTTACCTTTAATTTCAGAAGGCAGAAAGGGATTGCGAAGTGCTCCCCTGCCAAGCATATAGTTTTTTATATGGGGAAGCTGCCGGCTAATCCGAATAAAGTCGTCGTAAGAAAAAATATCCCCATTGTAGGTTACATTATGCCTGCATGCTGAAGCGAGAGCTTTAAATGACGTAAGATCTGCATTACCGGTATACATTTGTATACCTGTCCTAGCGTGTATAATTACTTCACCCAGGGGATATTGATTTAACACCTCTATGACACCCATACCTTCATCGGCATTATTCAGACCCAGTCTCATTTTTACTGTTAATGTATAGGACATATCCCGACAAACTATTTCTAGAAAGCTTTTAATCATATCACAATATGGCAGGAGGCCTGAGCCTTTTTTCTTATTTGTTACCATGGGGAAGGGACAACCGATATTCCAGTTTATTTCCTTATAGCCCATATCTGTTATAAACGAAGCAAAAAGTCTGAAGTCGTCCCCGTTGTTTCCAAGGAGCTGCGGTATCACTTTTATAGCACAATCATTATGCTCAGGAAGAATATCTTTTAACTGCGAAGCATTGATTTTTTTATTCTCTCCGGTAGCTATAAACGGTGAATAATATGCGTCAATACCTCCAAAAATTCTATTAAAGGTGTTTCTGTAAAATGCGGTTGTCATACCCTGAATTGGCGCTAAAAAAAGATTCATATATCTAACTCCGTTTGTAAAATAAATTTTCAACCTTAAAAATAGTTATTTTGAATTAATTATTTTGAATTAATTATTTTGAGAGATTAATCCAACATCAATAATAAATAGTTATTTGAATAAAGACAATAACTTTTAAGTTAATAATTTTAAAAAAGTTCTACTGTCAATGTTTCATAATAACTTCTGATGATGCAATATTATATAAATTTTCAAATAATTTCTATTTTTGTGGTAATAATAAGCATTGGAAAATACTTAATTTTAGGAGGTTTTTCTGTATGAGAAATAAAAAGCTATTAATGGCATTGGTTCTGGTACTTACAATAGCAATGTCTGCAGGTTGTGCAAAAGAAGAAGATAAGCAAGGAACTTCCACACAAATGACCCCGTCTACCACAGCAAGTGTTACCACTTCAGAAGGAACCACCGCAGCTGGTACCACTGCTGCAGCAACCACCCCGGCGGCCGGAACACCTACTGCTGATGCAATAAGTTCAGCGTCAATAGTGAATAATCCCGACGACTTCATAAAAGCAATAGGTACTAACGGTACATGGATAATTGCCTTGACAAAGGATTTGACTATTGATAAGGAGATATCTCTTGATGGTGAATACAAGAATGGAAAGAAGGATGACGCCGGAAAGGACATAATACAAAGAAAGATTGCTTTGTATTCCCAGGATTCAAACCGTAATATTACTGCCAGGTATACCTTAACGGCACCTAAGCTTACCATAAACAGTCCGGAAGCCAGCATTCAACATGGAACCTTCAATGGTGATTTATACGTTAATGTAAAGAATTTTCAGCTTGTTGATGCCATAGTAAATGGGAATGTATATTTTGCTTCTGAGGAAATTAAAAACTCCTTTAAAATGGATGAACAGAGTAAAATAACAGGTAAACAGGAAATTAAGAAACCATAAAAACTGAAATATATTAGTCCCTCCGTCCGAGGAAGAAACGGGTAGCTTACGGACTAATATAAATATAAAGACAGGGTGCTGAGAGCTCTGTCTTTTATTTTTGGTTTCATATTAACCAGATTGCTCACAAATTTTCCAATATAATACAAAGTAATTGTAATTTTTTGTAAAAACTGATAGTATGGTATATATTTAATATTCTTCCATTTCTTAGTATTGACTTTTAAGTTGTGACTACATTTGTGATTTAAGAATTGGTGAAAGTCGTACAAATTAAAATGCAATAAGGAGGAGTATATAAATGACAAATCTACAGCCGGTAGACGAAATTATTGCATCCTGGAGAAGGTGTATTAATTATGGGGTTGATAAATCAGCCAACGTTATTAATACTGGCATTAATGAGGTGGTGTTACAGAAAGAATTAAGCAAAAACAAGATTTTAGGATCAATATTCGATGAAATTGGAGGTGATTTTGAGGAATTATCATCAGTAAAAAATGTAGTACTTCTGTTAATTAATTCAGAAGGCTTACTGTTAAAAAAAAATGCTGTAGGGAATTAGGACGAAAAATAGAAAGATTAGGATTTATTGATGGGATGTCGTTTTCCGAGAAAACTATTGGAACAAATGCAATTTCATTAGCTATGAAACTTGGACAGGTTGTCTATACCTTACCTCAACATCATTACAGCGAGTTATTAAAGGATTTGTTTATATATTGTGTTCCATTATATGTTAATGACGATGTGATTGGATACTTAGTACTATGCAGATTAAATGACAAAATTGAAATTGAGTTAAAAATGCTGGCTGACCTGACAGCTTATAAACTGATAAATGAATTAAAACAAAAAAAGTTAAATTCCAGTCTCTTAGGAGACAGGAACCACAATATGACAAAAAAAGAACTTGAAATACTAAAGCACATGGCATCAGGTCTGCCTGAGAAAGTAATTGCTTCAAAATTGAACATCAGCATAAATACGGTAAAATACCATAAAAAACTTATTTTTAAAAAGCTTGAGGTGGAATGCACTGCCCAGGCAGTTATCAAATGCATGAAACTTAATATTATGAGTATTAGTGACATAGATTGCTAACGTGAACCGAATATTATAAACGTTTATGATATAGATTACTAATAGGACACTACTCTTATAGGTAGTGTCCTATACTTTTATGCTAAAACTACACTAAAAGGTAGTAGTTATAAGTGTAAAAATTGTTAAAATATGTATCATAAAACAAAACACAGCAAAATATTACAATTACAACCAATTAAATCCAGCAAAAATATCTCTTCAATGAAAATATACAGTAACTAACAAAATTTTATGGAAAGGGTGTCGGATATGCCGCTGATTGAAGTTAAGAACCTTGTAAAAGACTATAAGCTCAATGTTAGGAAAAAAGGATTGCTTGGCTCAATACAAAGCTTACTGGTTCCCGAGTACGAGATGAAGCGAGCTGTTGACAACATAAGTTTTTCAATTGAAAAAGGCGAAATGGTTGGCTTCATAGGTCCAAACGGTGCCGGAAAATCTACCACCGTTAAAATGCTGACGGGGATATTAGTTCCAACTTCCGGTACCATTTCAATAGGTGGTTTGAGTCCCCATAAGGACAGAAAGCGCAATGCTATGAGACTGGGAGTTGTTTTCGGACAGAGAACACAGCTGTGGTGGGATTTGCCGGTCATTGATACTTTTGAACTCCTGAAGTATATCTATAAGATTCCTGAAGAAACTTATAAGAATAATATCAACATGTTTAATGATTTGCTGGAAATCAATGAATTTATGTCCCAGCCGGTCAGACAGCTCAGTCTTGGACAAAGAATGAGAGCTGATATAGCGGCAGCCCTTTTGCATGATCCGGAGATAATCTTTTTTGATGAGCCCACAATCGGACTTGATGTAATAGCTAAAGAAAAGGTCCGGGAATTTATAAAGTATATTAATAAGGAAAAGGGTACAACCATGCTCTTTACAACTCATGATATGCAGGATATAGAAAAGACCTGCAAGAGAATGATAATAATTGATGAAGGTACCACAATATATGACGGGACTGTGGAGCATATTAAGGAAAGCTTTGGTACAAGCAGAATACTTGTTGTAGATTTTGCAGAAAATGTCGATGATTTTACAATGCCAGGGGTAGAAGTGGTTGACCGGAAGGATAGGAAGCTATGGCTTAAATTTCATAAAGATGAAGTCCAGATATCCAATCTAGTATATGAATTGACTCAGAAGTATGGAATTGTTGATTTTACAGTTCAGGAACCTGAGATTGAAGCAATTATCAGAGAAATATATCAGGGAGGAATCAAGCTAGATGAGAGCCTATGTAGAGTTTGCTAAAAAAGCCTTCCAAATTAATATTGCATATAGAGCTGATTACATTGCCGGAGTAATAAATGCTGTGGTAATGATCTTTGTAAACATTTCAATATGGAAAGCAATTTACGAAGATGAACAAGCAGTTGATGGTGTTCAATTTAAAATGCTTATTACATACATAGTGCTTTCCTTTCTGATGCAGTGCATATATGGCATGGATGAGTATTTTATTGAATATAAGGTCCGTTCAGGTTCTATTGGGTTGGATTTGCTGAAACCAATAAGCTTCAGTGGTTATGTTTTTTCCTATAACGTTGGAATACTGGTTTTCAGAGTGGTGATGCAGCTTATACCTGCAATGATAGTTTCAATTTTTCTGTTTAAAATGTATCCACCGTTTTCCTGGTCCATGGCTGCTTTTTTCCTGCTGAGTGCAATTTTGGGATACTTTGTTTTGTATAATCTCAATTTTTTAGTTTGGGTAAGCAGCTTTTGGTTCTACTGGACATTTAGTCTGGTGACCATAAAGGATGCCGCAGTAATGATATTATCAGGTGCTCTGTTGCCGCTTTGGTTCATGCCGCAGGCATTGGTTGATTTTATTAACCTGACCCCCTTTGCATCAATATACTATGTTCCGATATCCATATATCTGGGACAGGTTCCTATGGAAGAAATAGCCTTAACACTCGCAAAGCAGTTAATATGGGCTGTGGGCTTATTTGTTGCAGGCAGGCTGTTATGGAGGTCCGCCATTAAGAAACTGGTGGTACAGGGAGGGTAAGCCATGAGGAAAAAAGCATTGCACAGCGCTTTTGAGCTTTTCACAATTCTGTTGATTTATATAAAACTGAATTTAAAAGCAATACTTGAGTATAAATTTGACAGAACATTTATAACCATAGCAATTTTCTGCAGAGAGATGATAAGTGTTGTGGTAATGTTTCTGATACTTGTCCGATTTGTACATATAAAAGATTGGGGATATAACGAACTGTTTTTCCTGTATAGCTTTCTGTTTTTGTCATACAGCGCTTTTGTCCTCTTGTTTTCAGGGATGAGAGACTTTCCCGGTGTTATTTACGCAGGGGAGTTTGACAGGTATTTAACCAGGCCCCTTGGATTATTGTATCAGATAATTGCATCAAGACTGGATTTAAGTGCTGCTTTGGGACACGGAATAGTAGGAATCATATTATTTGTTAATACAGCTTTTTCAGTGGGAATAATCTGGAATGCCAGAAACATTGCATACTATATTATAACAATATTAAGTGGTGCGGTTATTCAGGCGTCAATATTCATGTTTGCTAACTGCTTTAGTTTCTGGACGGTTAAAACAGAAAATCTCAGAAATATGATTTTCTTTAGCGCCCGACGTTTTTCAGGATATCCGATAAGCTTTTATCCGGGAATCATACAGAAACTTTTGATTTTTGTAATACCTTTTTCCTTTGTAAATTATTTTCCTGCTCAATACTTTCTTAATAAGAGTGATATGAATTTATTCTGGGACGGATTTCTTTACCTCCCTCCATTAATTGCAGTTATTATGTTTGCACTTGTATATGCTTTTTGGAAATGCGGAGTAAGACATTATTCCAGTACAGGAACATCAATGTAGCTAACAATAATATGCGCAAATACTAGTCTGCGTACACAAACATTAATCTGCGTAAAGTAGTAAGTTAATCTACACAAATTTTAAACTGTGTCAATAAATTGTGTTAGGGGGCTGCTTATGAAAAGCTATAAAAATTTAATAGTACTGGGACTATTGGTATTGGGAGCAGCAATATTTCTGACAGTAAAATATGTAGATTTTAACACAGTACTGGCTAATGCAGGTTATTACGAAGAAAAAGTGACTGTTTTAAGCACATCTGATATACATGGACATATTATCTTTGATGATCTGACCGGTGGATATTATTCTCTGGATGAGGTCAGTACAATGATGGGGATGCCCCTCATGAAACATTTAATAGATGAAGTGAGAAAGGATAGTAACAACACCTTGCTACTGGATTCGGGAGATTTGTTTCATGGAACCAACGAAGCTAATATTGAAAAGGGTAAAGGGGTTGTAGAGATAGCTAATATGATGGGCTATGATGGAATGGCTCCAGGAAATCACGATTTTAATTTTGGTGTGGACAGATTGACAGAAATTTCCCAACAACTTGAGTTTCCTTTTTTATCGGCCAATATTTACAAAGACGGTAAGTTGTTGTTTCAGGAATATAAAATAGTTCAGGTTGGAAGTAAAAAAATTGGTATATTCGGTTTAACAACAACAGATGCTCTTAGCAATACAAACTCAAAAGATCATTCCGGTGTTACTCTTGAGGATCCGGTTAAATGTGCCAGAAGTGTAATAGGCAAGCTGGAAAATCAGGTTGATGCAATAATACTTGTATCTCATCTGGGTGATGATATGGACAGGGAACTGGTGAAACAGGTTGACGGCATAGACCTTATACTTTGCGGACACCACCATTTCCTGTATGAGGAGGCCAAAAAGATTAACAATACATATCTTGTAGAAGCCGGCGGTTACAGTAGTCATGTTGGACAAGCAGATATGTATTTCAAGGATGGAAAAGTAGCAAAGGTTGTTTGGAAGGTATTACATACTAAAGATAAAAGTAAGGAAGACAAAAGATTAGCTGCAGTAGCAGAAAAATATCATAGACTTGCTCTGGAAGAGAATAAGGAAGTTGTAGCACGGGCTGTGGAAAAATTGGATGGGTTCAGATCCAATGTTAGATCAAAGGAAACCACTCTGGGGAATGTGCTTACCGATGCCATGAGAGAGTTAGGCAATGCGGATTTCGCACTGATGAACGGTGGAGGCATCAGGGAGAGCATATCTCAGGGGGATATAAGTCTGTATGCAATTGGTAAATCACTTCCCTTTATTAATTCACTGGTGACAATAGAAATTAAGGGCTCAAATGTGTATGAAGCCCTTGAACGAGGAGTCAGGCTATATCCTGACGGAGGCTCCAACGGTGCGTTCCTGCACGTATCAGGCATAAAATATACATTTGATGCTTCAAAACCCGCCGGGAAAAGAATTGTAAGTGTAACTACAAATGACGGCAAACCTCTGGACAAAAACAAGCTGTACAAGGTTGCTACAAATGACTATTTATATAATGGCGGTGATGGTTACAAGGAACTTGAGGATTCAAAGTTACTATCAAAGGGTGAGCTTCTGAAGGACGTATTAGCCAGGTACCTGAAAAACAAAGGCGAGATAACAGGTACTATTGAGGGCAGAATACAGGTTGTTAATCAAAGATACAAGTAGAAATTAGTGTTTGGATAAACTAAGTGACTTCATTGATAGGATTATATATAAATATGATAAAAAAATAGCTGATTAGTGTCATTTATATTTTGAAAATAAAAATATAAGGAGTGAGGATAATTATGCAAAAACATGAAATTGAGCAGAAAGTATGTGAGGCAGTAAGCAGACTTGGACAGTATAACAATGATAATGTTGAGCTTGACAGTGACTTGAGAGACAGCTATGGAGTGGACTCAATAGTATTGGTAGAACTCCTGGTAGAAATAGAGGAAGTATTTGGAATAACCTTTGACAGCAGCTCTTTAACTTATGAAACCTTTTCAACGGTACGTTCCATCGCAGATTATGTTTACAATAAATTAAATACTGATTGTGTCGGTATTAATTAAAGGTGGATTATGAAAAATAATATAACCGGGAAGGTACCAAGATACTTTGAGCCCTATGTAAATGATTGCTTTCATAATTGCTATGCAGCAGTATTGCAGTATATGGGTCTGAATCCAGATATTATTCTTGCAGATTACCTGTCATTTATGTATGACCAGGCTAACGATAATATTGGTGTAAATTATCTTTACCGTTTAAACACTTCGGTAGAGTTTTCTGAGGAAGAGCTGAATACCTCACTGGAATTTGTGTATTTACCAGCTACGGTTAATTTCAGCTCAGATCTCCGCGATTTAAATGGCATAAAATGTAAAAACAAAGTAAATATCAATATGTATGTTGAGGATGATCCCAATGTAGCATACTCACGGCTGAAGGAACTGATTGATAACGGAAAACCTGTAATAACAGCGGTTGATTTGTATTATATGAGATATCACAGAGCATATATGAAAGAACATGGTATACACTGTGTGGTTATTACAGGATATGACGAAGAAAATAATTGCTTTGAACTCTTTGACAAATTCAGACTTTCAAGCAGTGATTTCGATGGAACTCTACCGATGGACGAAGTAAATCAGGGCAGGGTTTCAGACAATCCTCTGCCATGGGGAGAAATGAATAAACGGCCAATACGAAATCTATGGATGGAGATATGTGTCGACGAAGCTTTCAGCATAGACGATGATAAATTAATTAATGTATTAAAAGAAAGCTATACAAGGATGGCTGGGAAAAGAAATATTCTTGGTTACAAATGCGGACTGGATATGCTGGAGGCCTTTGAAAAGGATTTGATGCTGAAAAAAGAGGATAAGCTGGATCTAACCAATATAGATTGGACAAGGGTATATTGGTACAGGGCTTATTTGAATATCAGCTTTAAAAACATCGCCAGGAACAGAAAGAGATTTATGGTTTTTGTTAAAGAGATAGACCGGCTCCTTCCGGAGGATATGGTAACAGAGGTGTGTAATTGTTTGGAAGAATCCTCCAAACATTGGGAAATATCGGCCAATATAGCACTGAAGATGGGAATTAAGAAATCACTTGATTTAACTGATGAGCTGGTTAAACATCTCAGTGAAATCCGAAGGCAGGAAAGCCGTGTTGTTGAAAGGTTTGAAGGTTATTTAAGCAACCTTGTTTAACATACAGAACTTTTTGAATCAATTATATTGGAGTATTCCATTAAATACTGGAATCCTGCCGTTGTCCTGACACCGAAAAGGAGTGATTTATTTGGAAAAAAAAGATTATTCTCCATGGAATCTGTTTTGTGAAAGCTGTGAAAAATATGGTGATAATATACTGCTAATATACAACGACAATAAATATACCTATAAGGATATTTACCAGAAGGTTCTGGAGCTATGCTGCCTTTTAGAAAATTGGGACTTTACAATAGGAGGGGTTTATCTCCCAAACTGTACTGAATTCATTACCGGAATGCTGGCTATGAATAGAATGAAAAAGGTATTTGTATCCTTATCATATCAGTTCAAGGGAGATACTCTGACTGAATTGATAAATTTTACTGATGTGGAGCTCTTAATTACTGATGTAAAAGGCTTTGCTGCAATAAGAGACAGCATTTCTGCAACAAATATAAGAATTGCACTTGTTTTACAGGCAGATGGCTCCTTTCAAATAAATGAGTATACAGGCAAAAGCTTTAGGGATCTGCCTGGGATTTCAGAAGATACCTTTGGTATTTGCTTTACATCTGGTTCAACATCACGACCAAAGGGAATAGTATTGTCCAACTCAGCTATTACAGGCAATGCATTGGCTGTTGCCGAACATCTTGGTTTTTCATCAGAAGAAAGGACAATAATACCGAGATCGCTGGCCCAGGCAAGCCCTATTTCAGGAGATGTTCTGATGGCTATAAGTCGGGGAGGAGGTATTGTTCTTCTGAATAATGTATTTCACCCGGCTATATTCCTGAAGGCTGTACAGGAGTACAGAGCAACTAATTTCTATATAGTAAGGACTATGCTTCTGCAGATACTTGAGTATTCCCAATTAAAAAATTACGATCTGAGTTCGATAAAGCGAATACTTATCGGGGGTATGGTAAACCCGCTGACAATATATCAGAGAACAGCTGCTGCTTTTCCGGGAGTCCGGGTGTTTAACGCATATGGTACTTCGGAAGCTTCGGCCAGAGTTACTTTTGGAGAACATGAAGATGTGATTTCGCTGCCCTGCGTAATCGGAAAGCCAATGAGAGGCTGCGGTATTAAGATTTACAGGGAAGATGGAAGTGAAGCAGCCGTTGGAGAAATAGGTGAATTGTACATAACAAGCGATTATATGATGGATGGTTATTATAAATCTGAAGAACTGACCAGAGAAGTACTGGGGCCAAAAGGCTTCAGGGTCAGAGACCTGGGCTACAGGGATAAGGAAGGCAGATTTTATGTGCTCAGCAGGAATGATGACATGATAATGCAGGGAGGCAGCAGAGCATATCCCATTGATATTGAGGAAGTGCTCCTTAAAAATCCAGTTGTTAAGGAGGCTGCCGTTATAGGTGTGGACGATGAGAGACTGGGACAAAGAATAGTTGCTATGGTGGTTCTGAAGGAGCAGTGTCAGGCAGAGGTTAAAGATATATATAAATGGTGTGTGACACAGCTTGAGGACAGGAAGGTACCAAAAGAAATATATATTATTCCTGCCATACCAAGAACCGTAATAGGAAAGGTCAGCAAGCAGGATATAAAAGACTTATACCATAGATTAATAACCAAACAGGAGGTTATATGATGAAGAGGGAAGATATATCAATTGAAAGACAACTGGTTCTTCTGACAGCAGTAGAAATGGAGGATTCACAGGAAGAGACTTTGAAGCAGATGCTGTCAGAAAAAATAGAGTGGGCCGAAGTAATATACCAGATGATAACACACCGAACATTAAACATGTTCCGTTATAATCTGAAAAAATTCAATCTTTACGGTAATCTGGAAAAGGAACTACAGAGACTGATGGACACCCAGTGGGCAGTGTTCGGAGAAAGAAACAACTGCTATCTCCAAAAGCTTCAGGAAATTTTGCGGGAATTTGAAAAACGTAATCTTATTGTGCCCATATTAAAAGGTAACCTCCTGGCAACTATTGTATATCCTGAAATTGAGACAAGGATATTCAATGATCTGGACATGCTTATGAAGCTGGAGGACGTTACACCTGTAGTAGAAGCTCTTGAAAGCCTTGGCTATATTCAGGGCAACTATGATGAGGAAAAGGATGTTATAGTGGAGGTTTCAAGAAGGGAAAAAGTGCTTCACCAGATGGCTACCCATGAGATACATCAGTTTTTGGGACTCAGTGATAATAAGTTTGCAAGGCTGGTAGAGGTGGATGTCAATCATGATATTCTCTGGAAAGGAAACTGTCCTTATAAGGTTCAGACTAAAGATCTTATACAAAGAGCTATTCCGGTTGATATCCATGGTACAAAAGGCTATATGCTGGATTACATAGATAATATCATTCAGTTGAGCTGCCATTTGTATAAGGAAGCTTGCCTAATGATATGGATAGCCAGCTTAAAGGATTTGAAAATATATAAGTTTGCAGACCTATTCATGTACATACGCAAATTTAATGATAAGATAGACTGGAACTTGCTGGTGAGCAGGGTTAAAGAATATAACCTGGACAGGATTATCTACTATAATTTCCATTATATTGAGCTGATGTTCGGAGAAATAGTACCCCAGTTTGTTAAAGACAGTCTTAAACCGGAGGATTTATCCTATCTTGATGAATATGCCATTGAGAATAAAGAACCGTCAAAATGGCAATTTGATTTCTTTACACGCTTATTTGACGTAAACAGAATATTAAGCATAGATGCAGGAAAGGCAGAAGGTATGAACAGATTCCTTGATGCCAAGTTTGGCTAAAACTCAGAAATTGTGAATGATTTTTGAGTCGAGGAGAATGAGTATATGAATAAAAGAATTGTAACAATACTCTGCTCTGGCTTTGGACTGGGGTTATACATACCCGGACTGCTGGCTGCACGAAGGCTTGAGGAAAAGAAGGTTCAAACCTGTGTGGAAGTGTTTGAAAATCTGATTTCTCAAGACAAAAGAGAGAATATTCAAAAAAGCAAAAAGGCCTATCACAGTAATTTTGCTTTAGCCCAAATGTCGGCCAGAATGCCCATGGATATGCGCAAAAGCATTGATAATGAACTTGTGAACCAACTCCTGGAGATTTGGATAAAAGAAAACAGAAAGGATTTCATAATTCTTTCAGGACATTGGATATATATTATGGAAGAATATAGGCGAAGAATATCACCTGATACGCTTAACGCTGAAATACTGTATGTTGACTGCGATTTACCCCCTTCCTGGAAAAGCCTTAAGCAATATATTCCCGATTATAATACCCGTTTCGATGAATTTTGGCTCTATGATTTTGATAATATGAAGTTAAAATACCAGATTCCTGTATCAAAAGAGGAACCCATTCGCTATTCCCAACGACCTCACAGATTTATTATTCATGGCGGCGGTTGGGGAATGGGAACCTACAGATCCAAAATTCCTCAACTTCGCAGTAAAGGACTGTCTCTGGATATTGTTATATATGAACAGCAGGAAGCCACCGACTGTGTACCAGGAGACAGGTGTTTTATGATTGATCCCAAGTGGTGTGCCTGGAATAAAAACAAAAATGGTGAATATGAATTCCCTCCCCTAGGCGAAATATGTCAATCCAGGCTGCCATCTTTTTTTAACAGGTATGAATACCATGATCTCTTTGATATAACAGCCGCAGCAAGAGCTATCATTGGAAAGCCCGGTGCCGGTACAATGATTGATTCCCTTGCCTCAGCAACTCCGCTGATTATGCTGGAGCCCTTCGGAGAACATGAAAAAAAGAACACCCGTTTATGGGAGAATCTCGGTTTTGGTATTTCCTATTCCAGGTGGGAAGAAATGAATTTTTCTATGGAGATATTGGAGCAGCTTCATAATAATCTGATGCTTGGAAGAAAAACTGCTGTGGACTTTACAGAGGAATACAAACTCAGAAATAATCTTTAACTATTCTGGTTTAACTGTTAATAGATCTATTATTCATCTTGGTTGCGCCTGATTTATCTGGATAAATTAGTTGTGTTTAAAATTAAATGAAAAGAGGTGCTTTGTTTAATGAAAGCTTCGGTAATTATCCCAACATACAACCGCAGTAAAATAATTGAATTGACTCTGGCTTCTCTGGTAGGACAGGATATAGGAAATGACAATTATGAGGTTATAGTAATTGATGACGGCTCAAGCGATAATACAAGAGAAGTTGTAGAAAGCTTTATGGATAAACTCAATTTAATTTACTATTTTCAGGAGGATAAAGGTTATCGGGTAGCTTTGGCCAGAAATGAAGGTATTCGGAGAGCCAGCGGTGAGGTTTTAATATTTTTGGACTCGGGTATGGTAGTAGGACGCTCTTTTGTCAGATCTCATTATGATGCCCATTGTGATAAGGAAACCCACCAAATATCATCTCGGGGAACTGTGTTAATAGGATATGTATATGGGTATAATCATTCCAACACTGAAGAGGCAATTCCTGAGTATATTAATTTTCATGACCCGGACAATACTTTGAAAATGCTTGCAAAAACAGAATATTATACCGATATCCGCTTAAGGGTATATAAGCCTGTGAGCGATCAGATAGACAGGCTTCCGGCGCCCTGGACACTATTCTGGACCACAAATGTATCGGTAGGAAAAAAGCTCATGCTTGAAGCAGGGTGCTTTGATGAGGGATATACCACATGGGGAATGGAGGATATTGAGTGCGGCTACCGTTTGTTCAGAAAGGGAGCAAAATTTGTCATGTCGAGAGCTGCCTGCGGCGTTCATTACCCTCATCACAGGGAAAGCTATACAAACCTGATAAGCAATGAACGCAATAAACGTCGTTTTTATCAGACCTATCGCACTACCGAAACAGAATTGTATATGGCCAGTGACCCCTTAAGATTTAACCGCGCTTATGAAGATTATCTCATATTCCAGAAACAGCTATTGTCATATCCCAGATATTCTGATTTATTGACAGCAGAGGGAGCCAGGACTCTTTCAGAAGTAATTTCAGGCAGAAAAAACATAGTCTTTGGCTGCCAGGAGGGTTACCTGCTTGAGGTATGTGGAAGTACCGCTGCTTTGGAGAAAGACCCTGTTTTGGCAAAAACAGCTCAAAAGAATCATCCTGAAGTTGATATTCAGCAGCTTGTAGGCTGCCGGACTTTCTTTGCAGCTAAGGAATTTGAGGTATGCCTGATTGCCGGAAGCGGCTGGGGACTGCCGCAGACCTTTTTAGTTGGTATGGCCCGTGAGGCAGAAAGAATTTCACGGAAGGTATACTGGCTCAGAACGCCTTTAGATGTTGAAGTTTCAGAGATATGCTGCCGTCAGCTGAAAGACCTGGGAAATGGTGTAACGCTCCATGAAATAACGACTTTTACCAAAACAATGCCTTTATATTAAAGTGCATAATGAATATGTTTGTGAGGCTGGCAATGGTTGCAAATTTAAAAGAAACTGCCTGCAAAGGAATTTTAATAGTGTTTGAGGGTATCAGCGGCAGCGGTAAAAGTGAGAATATTGAAACTTTGCGAAGCTATCTGGTGGAAAAAGGATTTAAAGTAAGTGTAATTGAGTGGAATTCAAATAAAATTATTCGTAAAATCATCAGAAAGATGGATTCCGCCAGACTTCTCACACCCCAAATTTATAGCTTTTTTCAATGGCTTAGCTTTATACAGGACTACTATTTTAAAATAATTCCTTTACTTAAAAAACAATATATATTGCTGGCCGACAGATATATTTATACAGGTTTGACCCGGGATAATGCCAATGGTACAGGAGTTAAGCCAGGGAAAGCAATATATGGGAGGATAATAAAGCCTGATTTGGTTTTTTTTCATGATATTTGTCCCAGAATATGCTACAACCGTATTCAAAAACGCGGAAAACCTCTGTTCTATACAAACAGAACCATAAAGAAAAGCGAAATGATAAACAAGGACTTGTTCTATCTAATGAAATTAAGAAAAGAATATGTATTGTTATTTAATGACAAAACAATAAAAAATGATACAAAGATAATCTGGTTGAGAAATAGTACTGACAGCGTAATAAGGTATGTGGATGACTATATTTCAAACAGGAAGGAGTACCTGAAATATGTCAAAGCATTCAATTAGTGGTGTTCCAAGGTATTTTGTGCCATATGTTGCCGATTGCTTTCAAAATGCTTACGGAGCACTTGTCGAATATTATAATTTAGACCCTGATATAATTCTGGCAGATTATCTTTCTTTTATGTATGATCCTGATACAGGCTACATCGGATTAAATTTTCTGCACAAACCATCAAAATCTTTCTTATTCTCCGAAGAGGAATTAAATACATCACTGGAATACGCTTATTTTCCGGCAGTAACCTGCTTTGGAGAGCGCATCCCGGAAGATGCAGAGCAATTACCCAATGATAAAGTAAAGATTTCAATTTATATTGAGGATAATAGTCAAACAGCATACGAAAGATTAAAGGAACTGATTCATTTAAATATTCCTGTGGTGATTGTTGTGGACCTGTACCATATGAGATACCACCGTGCCTTTCAAAAGGAGCATGGAGCACATGCAGTAGTAGTGACAGGTTATAACGAAGAGGAAGGTTATGTTGAGCTCTTTGACAAATACAGCCTTTCCAGCAGTGATTTTGACGGAGTAATTCCCTTGAAGGAATTAATGCTGGCACGTGGTTCCGAGAACTGTCTCGGATCCTATTCAAAGCCAATAAGGAATATGTGGATGGAGGTCAGAAAGAGCGATCGGTTCAATTATAACGATTTCAGATGGAGGAATGTTATTAAGGAAAGCTGTAAGAGGATGCTGGGTGAAAAGGATGTCCTGGGTCTCAGATGTGGACTTCAGGTTATTGACAGATTCAGAAGGGATCTTTTGATGAAGAAGCAGGAGCTTCCCGAAAATGAAGTTCTTCCTATGTACAGATATTATTATAATTCAGCTTTTAGAATACTTTCCCGCAGCAGAACACGCTTCGGAGTTTTTCTAAGGCAGCTTGAAGACAAACTTCCCGAAAAGCTTGTTGATGAGGTGAGATCATATCTTGAGGAGTCAGCTAAAAAATGGGAGATAATATCAAACATGGCTCTGAGGCTGGCTATGACAAAAAATGCAGGTTCAATTGATAACCTGTGCAATCAGTTGGATTTGATAAGGGATAATGAAAGCCGGGCGGTGGAAAAACTGCTTGATTTATGATGAATAAAGGGCTGGGTCAGAATGTGACTCTCACAGAATGGTACGGAGGTTGAAATGAACGTCATTAAGCTTTTTTGTTTACCCTATGCAGGCGGTTCTGCGGCTATTTACTCGAAATGGAACAAATTTCTGGACCGGGCAATAAAGATTTATCCTTTTGAACTGGCAGGAAGAGCAGGCAGGCATAATGAGCCTTATTACAAAAGCATTAAAGAGGCAGTGAGGGATATAGTCAAAATGATTCAAAAAGAGTGCCGGAACTGTGATTATGCTGTATGGGGTCACAGTCTGGGCAGTATTTTAGCCTATGAGACCATCTGCATGCTTCAGGAGCAAAACTTAAAACTGCCTGTGCATGTTTTCTTTTCAGGAAGATATCCACCCAGCATCAGGAAAGAGGAAAAGAATTTCCATGAACTGTCTGAGGCTGAGTTTGAACAGGAGGTTCTGAAACTTGGAGGAATTCCCCATAATATGCTTAGAATGAAGGGATTGCTAAAATCGGCAATGAAGACTTTAAGAGCTGATTATAGGCTCCTGGAATCCTATGAACCAAACAATCTTAGACGGAAGTTTGATTTTAATATTTCGGTATTTGCAGGTAAAAGTGATGAGTTGGCTGAACCGGACGATATGGAAAAATGGAAGGACTATTGTGCCGGGCAATGTAATTTTTATTACTTTGAAGGGGGACATTTTTATCTTCATAACTATACAGAAGAAATTACTGAAATTATCAATAACACCCTTATATGATTTATATGAACCAGACTGGACAGGAGGAAGAATATGGATGACAAAATACTGAAGACGCTTGCGGAAAAGTATGGGACACCGCTTTATGTATATGATGCTTCAAAAATCATTTATCAGTACCAGCTGCTGAAAAAAAGCCTGCCTCAGGAGTTTGGAATATTCTACTCCATGAAAGCGAACCCACTGCTTGGACTATGTCAGATGTTTAAAAAACTGGGCAGTAAAATAGAGGTAGCTTCATCAGGTGAATTGAACACTGCACTGGCAGCTGGATTTACACCAGAGGACATTATTTTTACAAGTCCGGGGAAAACCTTCGATGAGCTGGAGTTTGCCGTTGAAACCGGAATATACAGCATTAATGTTGAGTCTGTTGAAGAGGTTAAAACTATTAATGAGCTTGCAGCCAAAAGAGGCAGGATAGTAAATATCTCTGTCAGAATAAATCCTGACTTTGATATTGCAGGTTCAGGCATCAAAATGACCGGTGTGCCTACACAATTCGGAATAGATCAGGTAAATGCCCAGGCTGCTTTGAAATATATCAGAACACTATCAAACATTAATGTTCTTGGAATACATATTTACACAGGTACTCAGGCACTTAATGCACACAGCATTGTTCAAAGCATGGAGCAAATAATCAAACTATCTCTGGAATTATCCGAAAAGTGTGAATTTGAACTGAAATTTCTCAATCTTGGTGGAGGGTTTGGAATACCTTATTTTAAAGACGATATATCTTTGGATATAGATACCTTCAGAGAGCAATTTTCGCTGATTTGGCAGGAATATAAAGAAAAGCTTTCGGGTACAAAAGTATTTGTTGAAAGCGGAAGGTTTCTTCTGGCCGAAGCCGGTACCTACCTGACTAAGATATTGTATAAAAAGGAGTGCAAGGGTAAAAAATATCTGGTTTGTGACGGAGGTTCAAATCAACATGCTTCTTCCGCTTTTTTAGGAAGATACATACGCAACAATTTTCCTATGCATGTTTTAAATAAAACAGGGAATGAGGAGCAGATTAATGTAGTTGGTCCGCTGTGTACGCCTACCGACCTTATTGGACAGAATGTTGTATTGCCGGAGGCAGTTCCTGGCGACATATTGGCTATTGATAAATCGGGAGCATATGGAAGCACCCAGAGTCCGGTTCTGTTCCTCAGCCATCCACTGGCGGCAGAGGTACTCTACTATAAAGACAAACCCTATATTTTGAGAGAAAGGTGGGAAAAGGAAGATTTCTTAAGAGGGCAGAGGCATCTGGAATTAAATTTGTAAACAGATCTCGATAATTCTGTTAATAAAATCCCAGTCATAATTAAATTTGCGGTTAATTTGTAAAACAGTCTGGAGTTAAACTGTAAAACAATTTGTAAATTAGGCGGAATGTGATCTGTCTTGAACTCTTAAGAATCTTTCAGGTAGTTATGGATAAAGATTTTAATTTAATCCGGTATCTTACAGAGGAAAAGGATAAAGGAATTATTATATGGTTATGCAATATAGGCGCAGAAAAATATTGGAATAGAGTCAGTGCAGGAGTAATTGACAGAAATGAGGATATACCTGTTAACCGGATAGAGGAGATGAATCTTCTTATTTGCAGGGAGCAGGATATAGTTATTCTCAGGGAAATGCCTGATGCCGAATACCTGAATAATTTAAAAAGTATGGGCTTTTCCATTCCCACTGTTATGACTCCTGAGGAGACCGATTTATTTACTCCCATATCTGAACTGGTACTTAAGGATGAAAAGTTATTACAGAAGCTGAAAGATATTGCTGAAAAAAATGAGAATGTATATTTTGTGCCTTATGCTGTAACTTATCTGGAAGAATCTATTGCTGAAATAACCGGAATGAAGCTGATGGGAGCCCCTTCCTCTGTGAATGCCAGAGTAAACGACAAAATTTACAATAGAGAAATATCAGAAATACTTGGGTTTAATGTTTGCAAGGGGAAGATTTGTCATACTATTGACGAAATACGCCAGCAGTATGAGGAGCTTACCAGCAGTGAACCATATTTTCAAAAAGTAATTGTCAAAGAACCCAACGGGGCCTCGGGGAAGGGACTGTATATCATAGATAGCAGGGATAAGCTTGAGTCAAGCCTCCGTCTGATAGCCCGGTTTGCAAGGGGACGCGGGGAGGCGAAATGGCTGGTTGAAGGCTGGTATAACAAGAAATTTGATATTAATTATCAAATTTATATTTCTCCTAAAGGGGAGGTTGAGGTATTCTCTGTTAAACAGCAATTGCTGAGAGATACTGTGTATATTGGTTCGGTTCTGCCGCCCAGGATCAGTGGGGATATTTTTGAAGCATATAAAGAGTATGGCATAACAATTGGAAAATACCTGTACGAAACAGGCTATACCGGAGTTGCCGGAATTGACTCGATTATAACCGAACAGGATGAAATAATCCCTGTTGTGGAAATTAACGGACGCTTTACTTTATCTACATATATATCGTTTATAGATCAAAAGCTAAAGGACAAAAAAGTTCTGTCCAGATACTTCAGATTTATGCCTGATAAGGCGGTGGGATACGGAGAACTGCTCAAAGTTCTTGAACAGCAAAGTATTTTAATTAGTCCGGAAAATAAGGAGGGTGTTTTCATTTATACGGCAGGTACACTTCCGTACAAACTGCATGAAGGTTCGGATTATTTTGTTGGCAGGGTATTTGCCTTAATTATTTCAGAGGACTGGAGCAAAATCGAAGAATATAACTCAAAGCTTGAAAATGTAATAAGTTCATTTTCATGAACAATAAAGCGAAATATTATTAAACTGATAAACTAAAAAGATAGAATTGAAGAGGGAGGCATGGTTATGGAGTTGGTGGAAAGAATTGAAAAAATCATAACAGATGTTTTGAAAATTGAACCCGGGACAATTAAAGAAATTTCCAGAGATGATACTCTTAACAGAATAGGAGTGGATTCTGTTAATTTTATTGAAATAGTAATAAGCCTTGAAGATGAATTCAATATTACATTTGAAGATGAGGAACTTTTACTTCAAAATCTTAATACCATCAACAAATTAAAGAATGTCATTACACAGAAACTCGAATCGTAATAAGTAAGTATATTAAAAAATAGAAAATACTCAATTACATAAAATCAAACAGATTAATATAATTCAATTATTATGAGCATACTAAAAATAATATATTATCAGATTGTTTGGCTTAAATGATAACTTTAATTTGAAGCATCAATCAATAAAATTTTATTTTGAGGTATGGACATGGAGAATGTATTTGATTATGAAGATATTCAGCTAATCCCTGCAAAATGTGTGGTAAGCAGCAGGACAGAATGTGATACATCAGTACGACTGGGGAATAGAAAATTCAGGCTGCCTGTTGTTCCTGCAAATATGCAGACCATAATTGATGAAAAAATCTCTGAGTTTCTGGCTCAAAATGGATATTTCTATATTATGCACCGCTTCTATCCTGAAAAACGTATTGACTTTGTCAGGAATATGAAAGATAAAGGATTATTTGCTTCAATAAGTGTTGGTGTAAAAGACGAGGAACACCGATTTGTTGAGGAATTATCGAAACAGAGTCTTTATCCTGAATACATTACCATTGATATAGCACACGGACATTCAAATTCCGTAATAAAAATGATCCGGCATATAAAAAAGCTTATGCCGGATACCTTTGTTATTGCAGGAAATGTTGGTACTCCGGAAGCAGTAAGGGAACTGGAGCACGCCGGTGCTGATGCCACAAAGGTTGGAATAGGGCCGGGAAAGGTGTGTATTACAAAAATCAAAACCGGTTTTGGAACCGGGGGGTGGCAGCTGGCGGCTCTCAGATGGTGCTCAAAGGCAGCTACGAAACCTATTATAGCCGACGGTGGAATCAGAACACATGGTGACATTGCAAAATCCATAAGATTTGGTGCTACCATGGTTATGATAGGTTCCCTTTTTGCCGGACATGAAGAATCACCAGGCGAAACAATCATAATAGATGGAAAGCAATATAAAGAATACTTTGGTTCTGCTTCTGAATTTCAAAAAGGTGAAAGGAAAAATGTTGAAGGCAAAAAGATGTTTGTCGAATATAGAGGACCTTTGATAAATACATTAATTGAGATGGAGCAGGATCTTCAATCTTCAATATCCTATGCGGGAGGAAATTCCCTTGAAGCCCTAAGAAGTGTCGATTATGTTGTAGTGAAGAATTCCATATTCAATGGCGATGTAGTTTATTAGAAGTTCTTGCAAAAACTAATAAAAAATGTTATAACGAGGTGACAGCATTCTTGTATATAATATGTTTTTAGGAGGACCAGATGAGCAGTATTTCACAGAGGATTGACAAATTACCTGCTACCTCATTACTGAAGAGAGTTTTATTTTTAACCGGAATTGGCTGGATGTTTGATGCTATGGACCAGGGAATGGTTTCAGGTGTTATGGCTTCTATTGGAAAAGATTGGCAGTTGAAACCACCGGAGTTAGGGTTATTGGGAAGTGCTTCGGCAGTCGGTATGGCTATTGGTGCAGCAATTGCCGGTATGGTTTCTGATAGATGTGGAAGAAGAACAGTTGTAACCTACACTCTGATTTTATTTGGTTTAGCCAGCGGTTTATCAGCGGCAGCACCAAACTTTGAGCTTCTATTGTTATTCAGATTTTTAACAGGTTTGGGATTGGGAGGAGAATTACCGGCAGCTTCTACACTTGTCAGTGAGTTTTCGCCTTCGAAAATTCGTGGACGGATGGTGGTATATCTGGAGAGCTTCTGGGCCTGGGGCTGGATTATTGCTGCGTTAATAGCTTACCTCCTCATTCCGGTATACGGCTGGCGGATAGGTTTTCTTCTGGGAGGAGTTCCTGCCTTGTATGCTGCTTACTTAAGAAAGGGGATTCCGGAATCTCCGAGATATCTTGAGCAAAAAGGAATGCTGAAGGAAGCCGATGAGATTGTAACCCAAATGGAGCAGCAGGCAGGAATTAAAAATACAGAAACGTTGTCTGACAGAACAAATTATGGAGTGCAAAAAAGTAAGGTAATGCTTTCTGAATTATGGTCTAAAGCATATATAAGACGTACTTTTGTTCTTTGGGTGTTATGGTTAGGTATTAATTTCGGTTATTACGGATTTGTATTATGGACACCGACATTGCTGGTAGATAAGGGATTCAGCCTTGTAAAGGGCTTTGAATTTACATTGATTATGTGTATTGCGCAGTTGCCCGGATATTACAGTGCTGCATATCTTATAGAAAAAATTGGCCGTAAGGCTGTTTTGGCCGTATATCTGGCAGGTACTGCGGTGGCTGCCTATCTATTCGGACATGGTGACAGTGTAACTGCCATACTGATTTCGGGCTGCCTGTTATACTTCTTTAGTCTTGGGGCCTGGGGGGCTGTATATGCATATACCCCTGAAGTCTATCCCACCAGGGTTCGCGGCAGCGGAACAGGTTGGGCTGCAGCCATTGGACGTTTGGGAGCCATAACTGCTCCGTATGTAGTGAGCTTAATTTATGATGCCAACGGCAAAGAAGTCGGCTTTAACAATGTTTTTTTAGTTCTGACATTGGTTTTTGCGGCAGTTGCAATAGTAGTTGCAGTTGCAGGAATAGAAACAAAGGGACGAACTATGAATGACATAACCACATAAAGTACATGATTAAACAATCATGATAAAACATATAGGAGGGAATTCATATGGTAACATGTAACAACCTTTTTGAAAACAAAAACATTGAGGTAATTGAGAGCAAAGGAGAAGTCAGGGTTCTGGAGTATAAAAAAGATATAAGCGTAACTGCTGAAAGCGCTATGGCTATGTATTATGCATCAGAAATGAATGTAAGGAAAAGGCAGGTTTTAATAGAATTGAACAATAGTGCCTTTACAATAAGTGCCGGTGCAATGCAGTGGACAGCAGGTGCAGTCAGTATGGCAGCTGATGTTAAGGGCCTTGGTGATCTTATCGGAAAGGCTTTATCCTCCAAAGTTACTAAAGAATCAGCAATAAAGCCCAAGTATCAGGGAACGGGTTTACTTATGTTGGAACCTACATATAAACACATACTGCTTGAAGAAGTATCCGAGTGGGGCGGATTGGTACTGGATGACGGATTATTCCTTGCCTGTGATTCCAGAATACGTCAAACAATTGTAGCCAGAACAAATCTCTCCTCTGCTGTACTGGGTAAAGAGGGATTATTTAATCTGTGCCTTAGAGGACAGGGAGTTGCTGTACTTGAGAGTCCGGTACCAAGAAGTGAACTTATTGAATTCGTACTTCAGAATGATGAAGTAAAAATAGACGGGAATAATGCAATCGCATGGTCGGATACCCTTGAATTCAGAGTTGAAAAATCAAGTAAAAGCCTTTTGGGCTCTGCAGTTTCAGGTGAAGGATTTGTTAATGTTTACAGAGGAACAGGGAGAATTTTGATGGCACCTGTGGTTTAAACAATACCCTTGACACGAACAAATGTTCGATATATTATATTGTTATAATACATAATATATAAAACATTGTACTGCTGTCATATTGGGTGGTATTGATTATGGTGGAATATTTTCTTAAAGCTTCTCTGGAACGCAATAGAATTATAAATATTATTTATTTAAAGGATACCGAAATTACTGAAAGAAATATAAAGGTATATGATATCAGTAATGGCTGTGTTAAGGCTTTCTGCTTTTTAAGAAACCAGAACAGAGTATTTAAAATTGATAATATTCTCTCGGCATCCTTTGCACATAATAATTACAGATTGGCAAAATAGGCTTGTAAATAATAGAGCAGGTTTAACACTAACCCGATAGCTGGATTTAAAATATATTAATGAGAGGGTTGTTGATTATTCCTGCTTTTTTATTAATTTATATAATTATATTGATTTTCTGTCTAATTTCTGTCTTGATTTCAATTTTATTAATATAAGTAATTATATTCAACTTAATGGCATAAAAGCCTTATCCATTAATTTCCATTTATCTATAATCTTTATCTATCTATAATTTTTATCTATCTGTAAACTTCATTTATCTGTAAATTTTTTACTTAATTTTCTTCTGAAAATTCCGATATTTAGAAGAGAATTATCTTTTTCTAACTGAAAATCTATGTTGATATATCGGAGTATAGATATGATTGTTGATGAAAAATACTTGAAAGATTTATTATCCTCAATACAGCCAGGGAAGAGTTCTTTGGACATGCTCAGAGAAAGACGTGAAGCTTTGCTGAAAAAAATAAATCAAGGCATATCAAATCCTGGAGATGGTTCAGAACCACCAGCTAATCCGGAGAATGACAGAAAACAGGCTATAATGGAGTTAATGGATATTGACCAGCAAATTCAAAGGGAGATTTATGAAGAAAAAAGCAAAAAGCTTGAAATTGAAAGATTAAAATATGAGGAAGCAGCGGCGAAAAAATTCCGGGAAAGAGAGATAATTCTCGCCAGGCATGAGGCTGCTTTATGCAGACGCAGTGACACTAAGCTTCTTTCTGCCGGCAGTAAAGCCAATGGGCTCAAAATCATAGTAAAATCAGGGGTGTCTTTGACTTTGAGAGAAGCAGCTGCAGCGGGAGATGGCAGCTGCCTCAGTAAGCTTACGGATAAATTAGATGAAATTAACAGAGATTTAAAGGAATCAGCTGAGTATAGAATTGCTGCGGCAAAGGTGGCTGCCCGAAGAAGAAACAACCGTATAAAAAAAGAAATTCAGGAGGCTGCTTTACAAAAAAATAAAAACAAACGAAAAAGTCAGTCTAAAAAGAGTATAAATTTTGTTGTATAGTCATAGTTATGTTTAACCTGATAGTTTGTATAAAAATCACTTTGTACATAAACAAGCAAAGTGATTTTTTAAATTTTTCTAAATTTATTGCAGAATAAATGTGTGATAAATAATGGGTCTTGATATTCTAAAAAAATCTCCTGCTTAAATAATAATATCCAAAAGATATATGAAAGTAATAATTAGATTATCCGGAGAATAATAGGATATGGTATTATAGTATTTATAATTGTCCTGACTGAGGATTAAAAATATATTATGTGAAAATATATTTAATGATCAAAATCTACAAATTCATTAATCGGAGCTGAAATGAATGAATAAAACAATTTTAGTATTATTTAAACTAAATGAAGAACAGAAAAGCTTTCTTGAGGCTGCAGCGCCGGGTTGTAAATTCTTATATACCAGGAATGAGGAAGTAACCGAGCAGCAGCTTAACAGCGCCAGTGTCATTATTGGCAATCCTGCACCTGATAAATTAAAAATGGCTGATAACCTGGAACTTCTTCAGCTGATTAGTGCAGGTGTGGGAGAGTATGCAAGAGAGGGTGTACTACCGGAAAAGGCTGTTTTGGCAAATGCAACTGGTGCATATGGTTTAGCAATATCCGAATATATGTTGGGAGTACTGCTGGAACTTTATAAAAATTTGCATTTATACCGGGATAATCAGGCCGAGTGTAAATGGACATACAGGGGTCAGGTTAAGAGTGTTTATAATTCCACTGCCCTTATTGTTGGACTGGGAGATATCGGAGGAGAATTTGCAAAGAAATTGAAGGCTCTTGGTGCATATACAATTGGAATTAAACGTACCGACAGCAGTAAACCGGATTATCTGGATGAACTTTATGTTATGGATAAGCTTGAAGAATTGCTGCCTCGTGCCGATATTGTTGCTCTTAGTCTTCCCGAAACAAAGCTTACAAAAAATATTATCAATAAATCTACACTAAAACTCATGAAGAGGGATGCCGTATTAATCAATGTGGGGAGAGGCAGTGCTGTTGATTCCGAAGCTCTGTGTGATGCTCTGGAAAATGGGCTTATACTGGGAGCCGCTCTGGATGTAACAGAACCGGAACCGCTGCCGGAGGACCACAGGCTGTGGAAGATGAAAAATGTAATAATTACTCCTCATGTTTCAGGTGGATTTAGTCTGGAAGAAACAAAATCACGAATTATTAAAATAGCGGCATATAACCTGAGGGCTCTTATGGAAGGAAAAGCATTAAAGAATGTAGTTGACAGGGCAAGGGGTTACTGATATTTTTAGTTCTGTTTTAATATTGTATATAGAATAAAGAAAATTCATAAAACAATAAAATAACCGGAGGGTTTAAGTTGAATTCAAACGATAAAGTAAGCAATGAAGTAAATAATAATGAAAATAAAAAAGGTAATGTTTCACAAAATACAAATGATAATCTAAAGGTAAATGAAAAAGAAAATTTAAAGGAAAGTGAAAAAGATAGTACTAACTGGTGCCAGTCTGTAGGAGGGGTTGTACTTAAGGAAAATCAGGTTCTTTTGGTCAGACACACATATGGAGCCGGCAAAGGGAGGCTTATCATTCCCGGTGGCTATGTGAAGGTAAAAGAAACACCTCAGGAAGCCATTAAAAGAGAGGTGTTGGAGGAAACTACAATTGTTGCTGAACCTACAAAGTTAATAGGTATACGCTTTAATTTGAAGGACTGGTATGCAGTTTTTCTTATGGATTACATATCAGGAACCCCAAAATCTGATAACAGGGAAAACAGCGAGGCTTTATTTATGGATATACATGAAGCTGTTAAAGCACCTGATGTCCCTGATTTAACAAGAGTCATACTGCAAGGCGTCATCAATAATTCTGAGAATGCATTACAAAACATACCTTTTGTATCCAGAGAAAAGAATGGAGAGTACTCATATTATGGTATATAGTCCAGACTGCTTGCTGCAAAAGTATTTTCAAAAAGACAGCTATATTATTCAGCCCCGTAAAGGTGGAATGAACAATACAACTTATTTTGTTGAGGTGGGAACAGAGAGGTTTGTTTTAAGAATATATGAAAATCACAAGGATATTGAAAAAGTAAACTATGAACATTACATTCTCTCTGAGCTTGCCAAATTTAACCTTTCTATAAAAACTCCGGTACCTGTTGCCGGAAGGGATAACAATACTGTACAAATTACAGAAGAAGGAAATCCGGCAGCCCTGTTCCGTTACATTGACGGCTTTACTCCAGGCTTTGATAAGCCAGCACAGCTTAAATCCTTTGGAATGGCGGCTGGTGAGCTGATGAGAGCACTTAGCTCTATAAAGACAAAGCTGGAACCTGTGTACAGACCATATTACGAACTTGAAAATACCCATCCCGAATGTTCTATTGATAAGGTAATTGGATTTTGTAAAAGTCCTTCCCCGGAATTTCATGAGTACAGAGATGAACTTCTGGAGGTGGCAGCTCAGCTCACTGCCTTCAGGGAAAAAGCTCCACTGCTGAAAGAGCTGCCCCATCAATTAATCCATGGTGACCTAAATGCCTCAAATGTGCTGGCAGACACAGAAGGAAATATTTCGGCCATATTGGATTTTGAATTTGTTACTGAAGATTTGAGAGTTATGGAGCTGTGTGTCTGCCTGTCGGAAATAATTAATATGAAGCAGGAAGAAACTGAATTATGGTTGAAGCTGAATAAATTTGTGGAGGGTTATGGGAAGCATGTAAAGCTTTATAGAACTGAAGTTGATGTAGTACCCATATTGATAATGCTTCGCAGACTTGATGTCTTTGTCCATTTTCTGGGTCGTTATTGGGAAGGGATAGACGGTAAGGAAATAATCCTGGATCAAACAAAAAACGTTATATCCCAGGCCCAGTGGCTTAACTTAAACCAGCAGAGACTAACGTCCCTTACAGAGCTGCTGCTTTAGCAATAAAAAACCTTGTAAACCTTTATTTATGCTGATTTGAATGTTTTTTGCTGTATATATATTAAACTGCAAACAGTTCAAAAAAATACAGCCAGTCAGAAAAATATTCAGATTAAAAAAGTTAATTTTTGAGAAAAACGATTGAGAGAAAACGATTGAGAGAAAACGTTTGAGAGAAGCGGGAATGTATCAAGCTGCCAAAAGCAGCCAGATCCATTCCCGTTTTATAACCAGGGTATTCTGCAGCTCATGCATTTCATGCATTTTGCTGCTGGTATTGAAGCTGATACAGAGAATAGTATTTGCCCCTGGCAGCTAAAAGCTCCTGATGGGTTCCTGTTTCATGAACTCTGCCCTTGTGAAGGACAATTATCTGATCAGCGTGCTGTATGGTGGAAAGTCTATGGGCTATTACTATTGTAGTTCTGTTTTTTGTCAGTTTTGCCAATGCGTCCTGAATCAGTATTTCTGTTTCGGTATCAATGTTGGAGGTGGCTTCATCCAATACAAGAATTGCGGGGTCAAAGGCAAGAGCGCGAGCAAAGGCCAATAGCTGGCGCTGACCTGATGAAAAGGTTGAACCTCTTTCCATAACTTCCTCATTGTAACCATTGGGAAGCTTCCTGATAAACCCGTCTGCATTCACATACCTGGCCGCTTCTTTAAGCTTTTCATCGCTGATACTTTCCTCGTTTAAACTAATATTATCCTTAAGCTTACCGCTGAACAGGAAAACATCCTGAAGTACCACGCCGATGGCTTTTCTAAGAGAAGCCTTTTTTATATTCTTTATATTTATTCCGTTAATTAAAATTTCGCCTTTTTGTATTTCGTAGAATCTGCTTAACAGATTAATTATAGAAGTTTTACCTGCACCGGTATGACCTACAATTGCTATAGTTTTACCGGCAGGAACCTTAAAACTGACATCTTTCAATACCCAGTTTTCGTCATTGTAGGCAAACCATACGTTTTTAAATTCAATATCACCTGCAGCTGAATTACTGTCCAGCTCCAGACTGCCGGAATCTTCTTCCGGTGGAGTGTCCAGAATCATAAAAATTCTTTCTGAAGCAGCCATTGAAGACTGCAGGATGTTGTATTTTTCAGCAAGATCGTTAATCGGCTGAAAAAGCAGTGAAATGTAGTTTACCAATGCATAGAGAACCCCAAAATCCAAAGTATTGTTCATTACTTTCCCTCCACCATACCAAATCATTAATGATATAGCCAGTGAGGAAACCATTTCTATCAGTGGTCTGAAAAGACCGAAAGTAACAACCTCATTCATGGATGCCTTATAGTATTCCCTGCCAATTTTATTGAAACTTTCAAAATTGGGCTGCTCTTTCTGAAACATCTGAATGACACGCATACCAGATATGTTTTCAGAAATGGCTGAATTTACCTTGGCCAGAGCTACTCTTACCCTGCGGTATACTTTACGGATTCTGAGTCGGAATATAACTGTAAGTATAAGTACCACCGGCATAACAGAAAGAGTAATCCAGGTCAGAGGTACACTTAATCTGAACATGATAAAAATGGTCCCAAAGAGTATGGCAAAGTCCTTAAGCAACGTAATAAGAACATTTGTGTACATATCATTCAATATTTCAGTATCGTTAGTAATACGCGTTACCAGTCTGCCAATGGGGTTCTTATCGAAATATGACAAAGGCAGCTTTTGAAGATGTGAAAAAACAAGCTGTCTGATATTATAAATAATATACTGGCCGGCATAGCTTAAAACATAAATCTGCAGGAGATTAAACAAAAAACCGGCTGCTATGATTGAAACAAAGATAATACCCAATTTGTTCAATGCGGCAATATTACCTTTTTTTATGAAATCATCAATGGCTATACCTATTAAATATGGTCTGGCAAGATCAACAACCGTTGCTGCAAATAGAAATATTATTGCAAGTAAAAACAGATACCAGTATTTTTTGGCAAACTTTAAAAGCCGCTTCATCAACCTGGAGTCATATGCTTTTCCGGTAAGTTCTTCTTCCTGCATAAGATTATTTTCATCTGACATAAAAATATTGACCTCCTAAGGTTTTAAGTGTATCTAATGCTCCAAATCAAGTAAAATATATAATATTATGAAATACATGTAATATAAAGCAGTTTAAAATAAATAAACAAAAATATATTTAGCGTTAAAAGAGCGATTAAATAAACAAATATTATACGTAATACTACTTAAGTAAATTAACCTGATTGTATAAAATTACATAATACTAACATATAACATATAATTCAGCTGTTCTTAAAAAGTTACGACTCAAGCTGATTAATAAGCAATTGCTTGTTATATAACTCATAATAGAAACCGGCTTTGGACAGAAGCTCCTCATGGGTTCCTCTTTCAGTTATTTTACCATCATCAAGAACTATTATTTCATCTGCGTCTTTAACTGCCGAGATTCTATGTGAAACTATTACACTCGTTCTTTCCATCATTAGCTTTTTTAGATCTTTCAGAATTTCTTCTTCAGTATTAGCATCAACTGCAGAAAGGCAGTCGTCCAGAATCAGTATGGAAGGTGAGTCTATTACAGCCCGGGCTATAGCTACACGCTGTTTCTGGCCTCCAGACAGGGTTACACCTCTTTCGCCTACAACCGTTGAGAACTTTTCCGGGAATTCATTTATACTATCATAAATCCTGGCAGTTTTTGCTGCCCATTCAATTTCTTCATCAGGATTATTTCTATAGAAATCTATATTCTGACGTATGGTGTCAGAGAATAGAAAGGTATCCTGAGGTACACCTCCTATACTGCCTCTGAGGGTAGTCAAAGGTATTTTATTTATATCTATTCCGTCAATAAACAGTGTACCTTCAGGGGCCTTCAGCAATCTTGCAATAAGATTTATCAGAGTTGTTTTACCACTGCCGGTACGACCAATTATACCAAGAGTTTTACCTGCATCAACTTTTACACTTATATTGGATAAAACAGGTTTATTGGTACCAGGATAAGTAAAAGTCAGGTTCTTAAATTCAATTGTCCCATCAATTGATGTTTTTTCAACGCTGTTGGTATCACGAATTTCAGGTGTTTCATCGATGATTTCATTTATTCTTTCCAGTGAAACCAATCCTCTCTGGAATATGTTAACTGTCCAACCGATGGCTGTAATTGGCCAGATGAGCATACCTAAATAACTGTTAAATGCAACGAAATCTCCAAGAGACACAGATCCCTTAATAACCAGTATACCACCAAACCAGAGGGCTATAGCAAAAGATATACCTGATATGGACATGACAGTAGGAAACAACATACTCATTAATCTTACGTACTTAATATTAACCTCTCTGTTAATAGAATTAATACGCTCGAATCTGGAGATTTCTTTATCCTCCTGAGCATAGGCTTTAATTACCCGTATTCCTGAGAAGTTTTCTCTGGCAGCTTCGGTAAGATTTGAAAAGGCTTCCTGCTGTTTTTGCACTCTGGACTGCATTATCTTGGTAAAGTACATAACTGCAATACCCAATAAAAGTATGGGGACGAAGCATGCAGCAGTGAGCTTGAGACCTCCGGTGGAAAGCATCATAATTACTGCGACAATTGGAATTAGTAAACTGTCAATTAAAAATATAATACCCTGACCGGATGCCATGGTCACATTACCCATGTCATTTGTGGCACGTGCCATAAGATCTCCTGTTTTATGGGTGTTGAAATAATTTATTGACAGCTTTTGCAGGTGAGAATAAAAACGATTTCTTAAGGACAATTCGATGGATTTGGATACTCTCATAAAAGTGTATCTGAAAAGAAACCGGAAGAGAGCTATGCCTACAGCTATCAACGAAATAATTAAAGCATATTGGGCCAGCTTTTCTCTGGTAAGCAGGCCGCCTTCCAGTAAATCAGTTACATCTCCGAGTACTATAGGCAAAACCAGCTGAAGTACATCAACACAAAGCAAAAAAATTATGCCTAAAGCATATTTGAATTTGTTCTTTGACAGCAAATCTTTTATATACCGCAACTTATCCATAAGTGATAATAACCTCCCGAAACACGGTAGTGGTTTGACAAGATAGTGGTTTTGTTACATCAGTATTCTTATATGGCAATATTGATATTATAGCAAAAAATTAATATTTATTGCTTTTTTATGGTTAATATTAAAATAAGTTTTCCCGTTTATAACAGTTTATTTACATTAAGATTACAATACTGGAAATTTATTGACAGAGAGGAGCAGACCATTGTAAAATTCATAAAGAGAAGACAAGGAAGTTTTACCAGATAAATAAAAAGTAGTACAACAAAAACAGTTAGATAAATAAAATAATATACAAGGGAGGGTTAGCGATGTACTTATCATCAATGAAACAACTTAATACAGTAAATGTACAGAGAATTTCATGTATGAGCAATTTTATACATTGGCTTGATCCTCTGTTTAATAGTGTATTTGCAGAACGTTACTTAAAACCTCGGGGTAAGTAAGTTCAGCAGCTTAATTCTGAACACATTTGATAAACATGAGTGATTAAGTCCTATACAGCGGATTTAATCACTTTTTTATTTCAACAAAAGCTGTAGATATAAAGCTTGTTACTGTATAAAAAAAATACATAAAGATAAGGGATTATCAAAAAGAAAATCGCACAAATAAACTATAAGGTGGGAATTTATGGTAAATAAGTAGAGATAGAAAGTGGTGATATTATGAGATTTTTTAACACAATACAAAAAAACATGAGCTTTGCAGATATAGTAGCAAGTATAAGATATTTTATTAGAATGAATCCCGACAGCAAATACAGACTGGCGGTAGGTACTGATTCTAAAACAAAGGGTAACTTTACCTGCTTTGCCACAGGTATTTATATCCATAGAGAAGGACAGGGAGCCTGGGGCTGTGTATGCAAAAGAATTCAGAATAGAAGATATATTAACTTACGTGAAAAGATTACAAAGGAAACAGAGTTAACATATGAGATGTTAAACATGCTAAATCAGGAACTGATGCCCTATCTGTATGATTTTGTTGAAAGTTATCAGAATTTTGACTGCAGGCTTGAGGCTCACATAGATGTGGGTACAAAAGGGGAAACAAGAAAGCTTATCAGAGATATGGTAGGATATTTTGAAGGTATGGGAGTAGATGCAAAAATAAAACCTGAGGCTTTTGTGGCAAGCAGCTATGCAAACAGATACAGCCATGATCTTAGGGTAAGTTAAATATTGAAGAATAAAGAAATAAGAGTAAGCTGTTAAAAAGATTTGCTCCGCAAGCCGGAATTCATAAAATTGTAATGAATGAAATAATTAAAGTAGGATTTCCGTATATTTCTAATCAATTGTAATACAATACTAAGTGATATACAAAATCAATAAGAATAAAAATCAGATTGGAAGCAGTATATATACAATTGTATTACCATATCAAATAAATTAATTCATTTATAGTATGAAACAAATGCACTACAACCTGTAAACACTAATTGGAGAGTAAAAAATGCTGGAGATATGCTTACTGGGAACAGGAGGAATGGTACCTCTTCCAGGCAGATGGCTTACTTCAATGTTATTGAGATATAACGGGAAAATGCTTCTGGTGGACTGCGGGGAGGGCACACAAATCCCGTTGAAAATCTGTGGATGGGGTTTTAAAGCAATAGATGCAATTCTATTTACACATTATCATGCCGACCATGTGGCAGGTTTGCCAGGCTTGCTTTTGACTATAGGTAATTCCGGCAGAGAGGAGCCCTTGACGTTGATTGGACCACCTGGTTTAAGAGATGTTGTGGAGGGCTTGCTTATAATCTCCCCCAGACTCCCGTTTGACTTGAAGTTACTAGAGCTTCCCCGGCAGCAAATCTCTGAATTCGATATTGATGGTGTAAGGGTAAAAAGTATTCCGGTGGACCACTGGATGCCTTGTATCGCCTATAGCTTTGTAATTGACAGGTTGGGAAGGTTCGATATAAATAAGGCCCATGAACTGGAGATACCAATAAAATACTGGAAGCGTCTTCAGAAAGGTGAGTTCATCCATCTTGGAGACAGGGTAATAAAGCCCTCTATGGTTCTGGGTGAACCCAGAAAGGGACTTAAGGTCTCTTATTGTACAGATACCAGACCCATAGAGGGTCTTGTAGACTTTATAAGAGACTCCGATCTTTTTATTTGTGAAGGTATGTATGGTGATAATGAAGATTTACAAAAAGCAATAGAAAAGAGGCATATGCTTTTTTCTGAGGCTGCAACACTTGCAAAGCTGGGACAAGTCAAAGAACTATGGCTGACACACTACAGCCCTGCTCTGGAAAATCCTATGGAATATGTTACTTCAGCAAAATCAGTTTTTGAGAATACTATTGCAGGCTGTGACCTGATGACTAAAAGTTTGAGGTTTTCAGAATAAATTTTTCAGAATAAATAAAGATAAACAGTAAAAAATATTATCATAAAACATTTGGTTTAGTATTCCCGGCATATAGTATTTTGGTTTATGGTATTCATATTTATAAATATTACGGCAATGGCCTTCTTATTAATAATATTCTTGTTTATAGTACTCTATTTTATTGTTATTAGTTTAATTTATATTTGTTTTTATGGTTTATATGTATGGATGGTATATTGAAATTTTAGTTGTATTGTTTAAATAGTATTTTGATCAGGGTATGGGGTAACCATACCTTTAATTTTGCTTTTAAATCAATTGCGGGTGGAATATTTTGCTAATAAATGGAGTTTTGAAAGTTTACAAAATTGGAATTGCAAATTGATAAAAATTCATAAAAAGCAAGGTTTTCAATCTAATGCTGATTTGGGAACGTAATCAAGCGAGAATTGAGCTATTTTGATTGTGTTCCAGCACAAAATTTTTAAAAATATTTAGTTTGCCATACAAAAAAATTAAAAAAATATGAAATTAGCACTTTCAAAAATTGCATGATATATGTTATTATAATTGTATAAAAAATATATATCTAAATTAAGGGTGTGAAATATGCAAAGATACGGTTTACCAAAAAAGCAGGGGCTGTACGACCCGGCGCTAGAACATGATGCATGTGGAATGGGGTTTGTTGTTAATATAAAAGGAGAAAAATCCCATGATATCGTTGCTGACGCTTTGAAAGTCCTGGAAAACTTAAATCACAGAGGAGCAAGCGGAGCAGATGAAAATACAGGTGACGGAGCTGGAATATTAGTCCAGATCCCCCACGATTTCTTTAAAAGGGAATGTGGTGTTTTAGGCTTCGATTTGCCTGAAAAAGGTAACTACGGCGTAGGTATGATTTTTGCTCATAAATATGACGATTTCAGAAAGACGCAGATTGAGGCCTTTGAGAAAATAGTTCAGGAGGAAGGACAAAAAATCCTGGGCTGGAGAGAGGTACCTATTGATAAAACAACAATAGGTGAAACTGCGAAATCTGTTATGCCAAGATTTCTTCAGGTGTTTATCGAAAAATCACCTGAAATAACAGATGAAATGGCTTTTGAAAGAAAGCTATATACTATAAGAAAGAGGTCTGAAAGAATTATCGGACCAATGTGTGAAGACAAGGGAAGCATATTCTATGTTGCAAGCTTGTCATCCAAAACAATTGTTTACAAAGGTATGCTTACAGCAGAACAGTTGAGAAACTTTTATCTTGACTTGTCTGACCTTGACTTTGTATCAGCATTGGCCATGGTTCATTCAAGATTTAGTACAAATACCTTCCCAAGCTGGGAAAGAGCACATCCAAACAGATATCTTGTACACAACGGAGAAATTAATACCATCAGGGGTAATGTAAACTGGATGAAAGCTCGTCAGAAATGTATGGATTCAGATTTGTTTGACGATATCAACAAGGTCTATCCTATCATTGATGAAACTGGCAGTGACTCATCTATGTTTGATAACAGCCTTGAGTTCATGTACCTTACAGGAATTTCTCTTCCTCAGGCAATAATGATGATGATTCCGGAGCCATGGGAAAAGAATGACCTTATGCCCAAAAATAAAAAGGATTTTTATGAATTCCAGAACTTTATTATGGAACCATGGGATGGTCCGGCAGCAATGGCATTCACAGATGGAGATATTATAGGCGGAATGTTGGACAGAAATGGTCTCCGTCCTTCAAGATACTATGTAACCAAGGACGATAAGGTAATTCTGGCTTCAGAAGTGGGCGTTGTTGATATAAAGCCTGAGAATGTGCAATATAAAGGCAGACTTGAGCCCGGAAGAATGTTGCTGATAGATACAAAAGCCCAGAGAATTATTTCTGATGAGGAGATAAAGAATAGTGTTTCCCAAATGCATCCCTATGGAGAGTGGGTTAAAAAGCACATATTCAACTTGAATGATCTGCCTGTTGTAAAGGCTGAAGAAGAAAAGGTCAGTGAAGATTTACTACAGAAGCAGAAGGTATTTGGATATACATTTGAAGATGTTAATAAATATTTACTTCCAATGGCAACTTCGGGGGTTGATCCTGTAGGTGCAATGGGTATGGATACTCCTCTGGCAGTGCTTTCTGAGAAGCCCCAGATGCTGTATACATACTTTAAGCAGCTCTTTGCACAGGTTACAAATCCTCCCATTGACGGAATAAGAGAAGAAATAGTTACCTCCAGCAGTATTTTGCTCGGAACTGCAGGTAACCTGCTGGAACCTGACAAGGAAAATACAGCCAGCATTTTCCTTGAGCATCCGATATTGACAAATGATCAGTTATGTTCAATTAAAAATTTAAATAATGAGAATTTTAAGGCAGCCACCATTTCCATGCTGTACAAAGTGGCAGAAGGCCCAAAGGCTATGGAAAAGGCTGTAAACCGAATATTTAAGGAAGCTGACAAGGCAATTAGTGAAGGTGCCAATATCATAGTACTTTCCGACAGAGGTGTAAACAAAGAATATGCGGCTATACCAGCACTGTTGGCCTCATCGGGACTTCACCACCATTTAATCAGAAAAGAAATAAGAACAAGTGTGGGTGTTGTTCTGGAATCAGGAGAACCAAGAGAGGTACATCATTTCTGTACTCTTATTGGCTACGGTGTTACAGCTATAAATCCATATCTGGCATATGAGACTATAAAAGATCTTTCTGAAAAAGGTTTATTGGGTTCATTAACCTATGAGGAAGCAAAGAAAAATTATATTAAAGGTTCGGTAAAGGGAATCCTGAAAGTCCTGACCAAAATGGGTATTTCTACAATAAGAAGTTACCATGGCGCCCAGATTTTTGAAGCAGTGGGACTCAGAAAGGATATCATTGATAAGTACTTTACCCTGACTCCATCCCGACTTGAAGGTATCGGTATTGAGGAAATAGCTTTGGAAAACCAGATGAGACATGAGAGTGCTTATTTGGAATCACCATACAAAGACACTCTTGAGGTCGGCGGAACCTTCCAGTCCAAGGATGACGGAGAAGTGCACATGTACAACCCTGAAACCATATACATGCTTCAAAAAGCATGCCGTGAAGGAGATTACCAGCTTTACAAGAAATATTCCAAAAAGATAAATGATGAAGAAATTATTACACTAAGAAATTTACTGGAATTCAACTATAACATAGGGGATACTATACCTGTTGAAGAGGTTGAATCAGTGGATTCAATTGTTAAGAGATTTAAGACCGGAGCTATGTCCTATGGTTCCATCAGCAAGGAAGCCCATGAATGTCTGGCAATTGCAATGAACAGACTGGGTGGAAAAAGTAATACTGGTGAAGGCGGAGAAGATCCCGAAAGATTTAAGGTTTTACCCAATGGGGACTCCAGGAAGAGTGCTATCAAACAGGTGGCTTCCGGCCGATTTGGCGTAACCAGTAATTATCTTGCAAATGCTGAGGAAATTCAGATTAAAATGGCTCAGGGAGCAAAGCCCGGTGAAGGAGGACAGCTGCCGGGACGTAAAGTTTACCCTGAGATAGCAAAGGTCAGACATTCAACACCAGGTGTAGATTTGATATCACCACCACCTCACCATGATATTTATTCAATTGAAGATTTGGCTGAGCTTATACATGACCTGAAGAATGCCAACAGAAACGCTAGAATTAATGTAAAGCTGGTTTCAGAAGTTGGTGTTGGAACAATCGCTGCAGGTGTTGCAAAGGGCAAGGCTGACGTTATTCTTATAAGCGGTTATGACGGAGGAACCGGTGCATCTCCATGGACAAGTATAAAGCACGCTGGTCTGCCATGGGAACTGGGGCTTGCTGAAACTCATCAGACCCTGGTACTTAACAAACTGAGGGACAGAGTTATTCTTGAAACAGACGGAAAGCTGCTGACTGGTAAGGATGTTGCTATTGCTGCATTGCTTGGAGCCGAGGAATTCGGTTTTGCTACTACTCCTCTTATTGCTCTTGGCTGTGTAATGATGAGGGTATGTAACCTGAATACCTGTCCTGTAGGTATAGCTACTCAGGATGAAAGACTTAGAAAGCACTTTACAGGTAAACCTGAGTATGTTGAAAACTTTATGAGATTCATTGCTCAGGAAATGCGTGAAATTATGGCTAAGCTGGGCTTCAGAACAGTGAATGAGATGGTAGGTCGTACAGACAGACTGAAAGCCAAAGAAAATATAAAACACTGGAAAGCCTCAAAGCTTGATTTATCTGCAATATTATATCAGCCATATGCAGGTGCTGATGTAGGCAGATACAATATGCAGCAGCAGAACCACATGATGGATAAGACTCTGGGTGTTAAAAAGCTGCTCAGAATGTGTAAGCCCGCTCTTGAGGAGAAGAAACCAATAAGAGCCAAACTCAGGATTGAAAATATTGACAGAGTTGTAGGTACTATAATTGGCAGTGAAATATCAAAGAGATACGGCGAGGAAGGTCTGCCTGAAGATACAATAAAACTGAACTTTGTTGGTTCAGCCGGTCAAAGTTTTGGTGCCTTTATACCAAAAGGAATGACTCTCGAATTGGAAGGAGATTCCAATGACTACATCGGAAAAGGTCTTTCGGGCGGAAAAATAATTGTTTATCCTCCAAAGGCTTCTGATTTTGAACCTGAGAAAAACATACTTATTGGTAATGTTGCTTTCTACGGTGCTACCGAAGGTGAAGCTTATATCAACGGAATTGCAGGCGAAAGATTCTGTGTAAGAAACAGCGGTATCAAGGCTGTTGTTGAGGGCGTAGGAGATCACGGCTGTGAATATATGACCGGCGGTAGAGTTGTAATACTTGGAAAAACCGGAAGAAACTTTGCGGCAGGTATGTCTGGCGGTATAGCTTATGTTCTGGATTTTGATGAGGCTTACTGCAACAAGTCCATGGTATTGCTGGAAAAGATAACAAACGAAAGTGAACTTAACAGTGTAAAAGAAATGATTGAAAAGCATGTTTCATATACAGGAAGTCCTTTGGGAAAAAGAGTACTTGCTGATTGGGAGAACTATTCACAGAGATTTACCAAGGTTATTCCGAAGGATTACAAGGTAATGCTTGAAAACATCGAAAACGCTCACAAAAGAGGTTTAGTGGGTGATGAGGCACTGATGGCAGCATTTGAGGAAAGTTTAAAAAATTAACCTTCTCTATCGCCTCATAACGCACTGGTTCAGTTAAAGATTTTCGATTGTACAAAATTTTATTGCCATTATGCGTGTTAACGGGGTAGGGGATAAATGTTTGCCACTTGTATGTGTGGGTTACATCTGTTACCTCGTTACAGCAGATATGGAGAAATAGTTTTATAACATTTTGCAGCCACTATGCTGGCTCAAAGGCAATAAAGCGGCTAAAAGCCCAAAAAGGGCTCATGGAGGTTAATATGGGAAAAGCTACTGGTTTTTTAGAATATGAAAGAATAGATCCGAAAAAAAGACCACCTGTGGAAAGGTTGGGAGATTGGAATGAAATACGTATTGAACGTGATCCTGAGGTAATTAAAACTCAGGCCGCAAGATGTATGAACTGCGGAATTCCTTTTTGTCACGGAGGAGTCCTTCTTAACGGTATGGCTGCCGGCTGTCCCGTTCATAACCTTATTCCTGAGTGGAATGACCTGGTATATAAGGGACAGTGGAAGGAAGCATATAAGAGGCTTATCAGAACAAATCCCTTTCCGGAGTTTACCGGAAGAGTGTGTCCGGCTCCCTGTGAGGGTTCCTGTACTGAAGGCTATAACATGGAATCTGTTACAATACACGAGATAGAATATGAAATAATTGAAAGGGCCTTTGCCGAAGGTTGGGTAGAAGTAAAGAAATGTCAGCAGCCCACAGGCAAAAAGGTTGCTGTTGTAGGTTCAGGTCCTTCAGGCTTATCAGCGGCATACTATCTTAATTATGTAGGACATGACGTTACCGTATATGAAAGGAATGACAGACCGGGCGGACTTTTAATGTATGGTATACCAAATGTAAAAATTGAAAAGCGTATAGTTGAGAGAAGAATAAACCTGATGAAGGAAGCAGGAATAAAGTTTGTATTGAATACTGAGGTTGGAAAGGATATCAGTGCTCAGGAGCTGGTAGACAGCTATGATGCAGTTGTTTTATGCGGAGGAGCTACAAAGGCCAGAGGACTTAATGTTCCAGGCAGCGACCTTAAGGGAATATACTATGCCGTTGATTTCTTAAAAGCAAATACAAAGAGTCTTCTGGATTCAAATCACCAGGATGGCAATTATATAAGTGCTAAAGACAAAAATGTTATAATAATTGGTGGCGGTGACACTGGAACAGACTGTGTTGCTACGTCCTTAAGACATGGCTGTAAGAGTGTTTATCAGTTTGAAATAATGCCTGAGCCTCCAAAGGAAAGGGAATCCAAATCAAATCCCTGGCCTGAATGGCCCAAGAAGCTGAAAGTGGATTACGGACAGCAGGAAGCCATTGCTGTTGCAGGTAAGGACCCAAGAAATTACCTTATTAATACTACTAAAATAGTTGGTAATGAAAAGGGAGAAGTTACTGAGGTCCATACTGTTGATGTTGTCTGGGGCAAGGACGCACAGGGAAGATTCGGTCCTCAGCCTGTACCGGGCAGTGAGAGGGTTTGGAAAGCTGATTTGATATTGCTGGCAATGGGCTTCTTAGGTCCTGAGGATACCATACCAAATGAGCTGAAGCTTGAAAGAGATCCCAGAAGCAACATTAAGGCAGAATATGGAGATTTCCAGACCAATGTTGACAAGGTATTTACCGCAGGAGACATGAGAAGAGGTCAAAGTCTTGTGGTATGGGCTATTCAGGAAGGAAAGCTGGCAGCCAGAGAAGTAGATAAGTTCCTCATGGGAAAGACAGTGTTAAAGGGATAAGCAGTCAGCAGTAATTTAATATAAAAAGCAATATTATTAAGGCCGGAAGGAATATTTTATATAAGATATTCTTTCCGGCCTGATTTATTTATCTTAAAGATTTTCATTTGGAATACTATATAACTCCCCGGCGGCCTCAATATGCGGCCTCAATAGAAGTATTTAATGCGGGTTGCAGCAGGCCGTATAGCTCAAAGTTATTCATTGCTTGTAACCAACTGATATTACAAGGTGTTAATACAGCTAAACCAGTTCAGTAACATCAAAATTTCCTTTTAATTTAAAGTTGTATTTTTTTATTAAATCTTTACTACCTACACAAACATTTTTTAATCCAGTTTTATTACTTCTTTTCCGGAAGTGGCTATAATTGTGAATTTTACAACCAGTTCTTTTCTGATTGGGTCAATAGAATTTATCTGATTTAAAAATTCTATTAAAAAAACACTGACAGTTTTACAAATATACTTTTCAAATGGAATAGAATGTAATATAATTATAAATATTATCAGGTCATAAAACTTGATAATAAGTATGATGAATAATATAAATTAATTAGTAATAAAAATATGAAAATAAATAGATAAATGTAAGGAGGGGTTATATGGTAGGTACCATATACAAGAATGTCTTCAATCCGGAGGCAATAGCACTTAAATATAAGGACAGCGTTGTAACCTATGGGGAACTTGACAAAAATGTTACCGGCTATGCAAATTATTTTAAAAAACTTGGCTTGAAGACGGGAGAAAAAGTTATCCTAAGCTGTATTAATTCCCCGGAATTCATTTATTCCTATTTTGGAGTTGTCAGAAACGGTGGAATAATTGTACCAATTAATGTACTCTTGACAATGGAGGAAATTGCTTATCTTGTTAAGGATTCTGAAGCCAGAATTATGATAATTCACCCTCTGATTTTACAGAAGGCCAGGATAACAAAAGAAACCATTCAAAATGCTTTAAATATTGATGTAATAGTGCTTGATGATGAATTGAAAAAAGAAATATCCTGTATGTCTGATTCTCAGTTTGAAGATTTTACTGACTTAAATGCAGTATCAACATTTTTATATACATCAGGCACTACCGGCAAGCAAAAGGCAGCAATGCTTACTCACAAAAATCTTGTTTTCAATGCTGAACAGTGCAGGCTCGGACTGAAAGGCTTGCCAGAAGACAACTATATGTGTGTACTTCCGATGTTTCATGTGTTTGCATTTACTGCCTGTGTTTTGATGCCCCTCTGGACGGGTGCAACAGTTGTTATTATGGAAACTTTTCAGCCAAAAGAATTGATAGAGTCTCTTATAAAGGAGAAAATCACTGTATTTATGGGTGTTCCTTCCATGTATGTTGTTTTGCTTGAGGCAGGTAAAAGTAATATTAGTTTTCCTGATTTACGCCTGGCTGTATCAGGAGGAGCAGCCCTTCCTGTTGAAATATTCCGAAAGGCGAAAGAAGTACTGAAATTGCCTATAGTAGAGGGTTATGGACTGACAGAGGCTTCCCCGGCAGTATGCTTTAATCCTATTGACGGAGTTCAGAAGGAAGGGTCCATAGGACTGCCGCTTCCATATCAACAGTGTAGAATAGTGGATGATAATAATGTTGAGGTTCCGGTAGGAGAGGTTGGTGAGCTTGCCGTAAAAGGTGATAATGTAATGCTGGGGTATTACAAGCAGGAAGAGGAGACCCGCAAAACCCTTGTTGACGGTTGGCTGCTTACCGGAGATATGGCCAGAATGGATGAAGATGGGTATATTTATATTGTTGACAGGAAAAAGGATATGGTCATCGTTGGGGGCTTAAATGTTTATCCAAGAGAAGTGGAAGAGGTAATCTATCAATATTCAAAGGTAAAGGAAGCCGCTGTTATAGGCCTGGAAGACAAACTCAGGGGTGAATATGTTAAAGCCTTCGTAGTACTTAAGGAAGGCGAAGAATGTACATCAAGGGAACTTCTCCGCTATTTGAAGGAAAGGCTGGCTTCTTATAAGCTTCCAAGAGAAATAGAATTCATACCCGAACTACCTAAAAACAGTACCGGAAAAATATTAAAAAGATTGCTTAAATAAATATTGGCTGGACAAATGGTACCGAAAAGGTAAATAATATTATTAAGACAACTAATATTAATAAAACCAATAATACTAATCAGTTAAATAATACTCATGGTGCTAACAGTACTTTAAAGCTAACAATACTAATAATACTACAAATGCTATAAAAACTATAATATAAACTGACTATTCTGGAGAGGGAAATGAAAATAAATAATATTGAAACCGTACACAGAGATATATGCCATCTTGGAGAAGGGCCTGTGTGGAATTGGCAAAAACAGAAGCTTCTCTGGACTGATATCTATAACAGGAGAATATGGGTATTTGACCCTGCTAACCTTAACAGCACGGTATTTTGGAGTGGAAATTACCAGGTCGGGGGATTTGCATTTACCCGTACAGGTAATATGGTACTGTGTACCGATAAAGGTGTGTTTTTGCAAATTTTGAATACTGAAGGCTGTCCTGAGGGTGAACCTGAGTTACTATTTGAGATTCCTTTGGGAAAAAATGAAATGTTCAATGATATTACCGTTGACCCTGAAGGAAGGATATTTGCAGGAACCCTTACAAGGCCTGACTTCAAAGGCGGAACCCTATACAGGCTTGAAAAAGGTAAAAAGCCTGAAGTCGTTTTGACAGGGCTGTATTGCTCAAACGGAATGACCTTTTCGTTGGATCAAAAGTATTTCTTTCATACTGACAGCAGAGTTCACAGAATTACTAAGTATAAATATGACCGTGAAACAGGGAACATAAGCAGCCCTGAAATCTATTTTCAGGGAAATGAGGAGATGGGGTCCCCTGACGGAATAACACTGGATTCACAGGATCACATCTGGGCAGCTTTCTGGGGTGGTGGTTGTGTCAGGAGACTGGATCCTTCAGGATGTGTTGTATCGGAGTATGCTTTACCGGCCAGGCAGCCGTCAAGTGTCATGTTTGGCGGAAAGTGCCTGGAGGAGCTTTATGTCACTTCAGCAGCAGAAAATGCAGACAACATAATAACGGGTTATTTCAGTGACGGCACTTTCGCCGGCGGACCTTTGTACAGGCTGCGGCCTGGAGTAACCGGAAGAGAGGAATGGCTTGCTGATTTTTAATCAGCAAGCCATTTAGGCTTTCGGGATTTTATTTAATATCTGTTGATTGGTTTCAGTCAGAGTTTCTGTCTGTGCTCTGGATATAAATAGATTGAATATTTTTTCAGAGCAGTAATAGCACATAATCAGGAATATGGGATAAACCCCGAAGATATACCTCGATTTTATTTCCCAAATCATATAAAAGCCAATATAGAGATAAATCACATATACAAATAATTCCATTCTGAAGTCTTTTTTACTGACAGCATCAAACAGATAAAGGCTTACCAGCCCTAAAGCCAGCCAATTGAAAGAATGCAACAGCCAATCAATAGAAAGCCTGGTTGCTTTATCCCAAGGCTCAAAATATTTGACCAGAGGAGTGCTGTATAAAGCAAAGCGGTCTGGGTTCAGGGCCTGGGACAGACCATAGAAGTTAACACTGTAAGTACCTTCTGTCCATAACCAGAAGATCTTTTTTAAGTAAGCCTTAAAAATATTTAATGGTCCTGCATTTCTAAATTTTGAAATAATATCATTTATGAAAAAGATTGAAGCATCATGTTTATTACATTTAAAGCGGTTTACAAAAATAGCTATATTCCGTCCACCATCCCAATAACCCAGACTTTTTCCGGGAACTCCCATGTTTATCCACCGCCAGATTGGATTTGAATGAACACCCACCGGTTCATCAATTATACCTGCTCTGGTTCCTGCAAAACTAAAGAGCTTTAAGGGAAGATTGAATAAAGCAATGGACAGAAAACCATAGAAGACTTTTTTTATATATGGTATTAATTTATTTTCGAAATTAATAAGCCAATATATTATGATTGCTGCCAGAAAAAGCAGTGTTACACATCTCATGAAATTTCCAATCATTAAAAAAAGTGCCGTATACACAGCGTACTTTCCCTTGCTTTTCTGTATAAACTTAAGTGCATTTAAAACTGCTGCAAGGCAAAATGTGTTGGAGATAATATCACCATAGGTAAAATTGTTCAGTATAACAGGCGGAATAAAAGTAACAGCTAAAAAAAGCATACCATATGCTTTGTCCTCCCTTTCGGGATAAAGCTCTTTGTATATCTGATAGATAATCCATGCCGATACTGTATTAAAAACAGCATTAATTATCCTTAGTGTAATGTAGCTTTTGGGAAGAAATGAATATATCAAAGCTATAAAAACTGTTATCCCAATGTTGTTTGGATAATACCCAAGATAATTCCCGATACCCAGGGACGTAAAATTGCCTTGGAGAAACTGCCTGGCAATGCTGTTTATTATAGCTGCATCCTCATAGGCGTTTACAGGTACCAATATTATAAATAATGTCTGCAGACAAAAGTAGAGTATAAGTGTGGGAACAACCAGCTTTTTCTCAGCTGTTCCGGATAATCCAATGGAAACTTTATTAATCATCATCAAAAAGAGGAGAAAAAGAAATGCCAGTCCTGTAAGCAATAATGGATTTTGAGGAGAAAATTTTGGAAAAGGTACTGCCCAGCTGTGAACAAAAAGACTCAATGCCCATAATATGAAAAAAAATAATGCAAGTATCTGAAAGGCTAATAGCTTGAGTTTTGATAACAAGTTAATCAAGTTCTGTCCCCTCCAATATTATTGATTATTCTTGCTGGCAACTATTAATTTCAATTTGTAATCTGCCCGCCATAAATATAAAAATTCGTGTAAATATATAACTTTTAGCTAAATAATATAACGAAAATAAGGAAAAAAAAGTAATTACAATAAGAAATTAGAAATTATTGAAAAATAAAGAAATAATGACTAAATAAAAGAAAATTAACCCTAATTAAGTATAAGGAATATTTACATGTATTGCAAATATCTGGAAATAAAGCTAACATATAATCAAGAAATTAAGTTGTTTACCAGCTTAAATCTTAACAAGGAGTATTGTTTCTGATCCTACAATTGATTATGGCAACTTACGATGCTCTTTTTTCATGCCATGAAACAATCACTTCATAAATTTTTCTCTCAGGTATCCAAAAATAATAAAGGAGTTGAAAATATGATATACACCAAGGAAAAAGCTATTCTTGATATGGGAAGAATGGCTTGGTTAAAGCAAAGATGCAGCACTCCAAAACCGGGAAAAATTGTTGTTAAAATAACCCGTGATTGTAATTTGCGATGCAGCTATTGCTATACTAAAGGTGGTGAAGAAAAATCACATATTTCATTGGATATTGTTGAATCCTTCTTTGATCAACTTGCTGAAGATAACCCAAACAAGATCGATTGTACTTTTCATGGCGGAGAGCCTCTGTTGAAACCAAATCTCCTGAAAGATATTGTTAATACATTAAGTAAAAAGTACTATGCTCCAAGATTATCATATAATATTCAAACAAATGCAACTCTTATTAATTCCGATTGGATAGAGTTTTTTAAAGAAAATGGTATTACATCTATCGGGGTTAGCCTAGATGGAATTCAAGAGATCCATGACAAATACAGAAAAAATGCTGCAGGAAAAGGTTCATTCAAGGATGTTGTCAAAGGGCTAAAAATGCTCCAGGATGCAGGTATTTCCAGTGGAATAATATGTGTAATAACTAATGAAAATGTAAATCATATGGTTGAATTTATTCAGTGGTGCAAAGATAACGATATAAGGGGTGTGTCCTTTAATCCCGCGTTTCCAAATGGTTATGCTGAGGGCAATTCGGGGATTGCACCAAAAGTATCGGATTATTGGGAACATACAAAAAAATTGATAGACTGGCTGGTTGAAAATAATCGGCAATGTGCACCCGAGGATAGAATGTATGAGAGAGAAATAGAGTCAATCACCAGAAATATAGTAAACCCGTCCAATAAAGTTTATATGTGTAATTCAACTCCATGTGGGGCAGGAACTCGCCATTTGGGTCTGGATGTAAATGGCGATGTGGAAGTTTGTGATACATTATATGGTTATAAGGACTACATATTAGGAAATATTCAGAAAGAGAGACTGGATGACATCTTAAAGAATCCTATCATAGAAAAGTTTTCAAATCGTTCTCAGGATAAGTTATCTAACTGCAAATCATGTAATCTCAGGCAATGGTGCAGCAGTGGCTGCCCCGCCGGAAATATTATACATTATGGTCCTGATGGCATTAACAGATCCAGTTATAATTGTGGTTTCTTCAAAAAAATAATTCCATATCTGAAAGAAAAATTTGATAGTGGTGAGATAGAACCGGAACTTTTATGTCAATATATACCCGACTTGAATAAAACTGTTTCTAATCAATAAGAAGGAAGTCCAGCGGTAAGATGTCAATAGGTAAACTGGAAAAAGATCTTTGAAAATTGCCTATTGTTTGAGCTGCTTTGGCGCAAAAAGAGAACCCTAAATAAGCCCTGCCATTTTTGCTGGAAAAA